>TARA_R110000772_G_scaffold90861_3_pt1 | contig 22856 bp, 22 predicted proteins | sample TARA_R110000772 | Tara Oceans TARA_R110000772 (sample SAMEA4397948) | marine metagenome | biome: Polar Biome; feature: [SRF] surface water layer (ENVO:00010504); material: water (ENVO:00002006), including particulate matter (ENVO:01000060) such as... | depth 5 m | reverse complement strand
AAAAGGCAAGACTGCTGCTGACTACGAAGAGGCGACTCCCTTTACAGATAGAATTTCTCATATTAATAAATTGTTTGAGCAAGGTCATGAAATTCATTACTGGACTGCCAGAGGCGCTAGTACTGGAAAAGATTGGACTGATCTTACTACTCGACAATTAGCAAGATGGAACGCAAAATATACACAATTACATATGGGAAGTAAGCCACACTTTGACGCATACATTTGCGACAAAAGTTGGAACAGTGAGCAATGGTTTACTCAAAGTTTGTATGAACAAATACCTTCGGTGGAAAATCACTGATTAATCGTTCAAAAATATAAATGAACCCTAATTCGTGATAGCTTTTCATAAGAAGAGGCAAATCACTTTCTGTATAGCTTACACACACATCAGTTGCAGAACTTATTCTACCACCGGCGTTGAACGTAACACTCATAGTTCGTGTGCCTGTCTTTTTAGCAATGTCTATATAAGCAAAGCTACTAGCAGTATTGCCACTTGCTGTAACAAACACAACCAAATCTCTACTGTCCAGATTTGGCACTTGTAAATCCTCACTATGATACGCACGTAATCCTTGTTGGCTTAATCGTTGCATAAACATTTTACATGCCAGACCTACACGTCCTTTCGCAACAAACACAATGTTACGAGCACGTTGTATCTCTGCCAATATCTGGTCCTGTTTGTGTTGGTCATAAAGTGAGGGATAGTCACTCCATACCTTATCAAAGTTATTCATATATTATCCTGTTATTAGTACAAACTTTTCTTCTATGTCGCCAGATTGCTTAAAGAATCTGTACTCGCGACCAAAATCTTCAACCCATTCATGGAAACATCTAGCTTCGTGATCGTCGAATTCCTCATCACCCCAGTATACCCATTCATCAAATCGTATAATTGTGCCAGGCACAATAAGATTATTCAGGCCGTACAACACCGTGCGTGTACTACTATATAAGTCACAGTCGATATGCAAAAAGGCAATCTTACCAGGAGATGTTGCCAAATATTTTGGAAGAGTATCTTCAAATAAGCCAACCCAAAAGGATATATTATCTCGTTCTACTAACTCAGGATCCAATAACGGAAATTTTTCTTGTTGGCCAAATGAACCTTTGGGTAAAATAATTTTGCCATCGCTCGTGACCCAGTCCTCCGGTAATCCAGTAAACGTGTCAAACCCATGGACATCAAATAGTTGTCCAGGGTTATAGTCGTATATCAGTCGTGTGTTATGATTCAGACTAGCTCCAGTCGCTACTCCAAATTCCAATAATTGATGCATATTATCATCTATCATATCCCAAGAAAATGATATATTTGGTAATTCATCTAATTCGATATCTTTAAATTTTTTCATTTTATATTGTCATCCATATTTTATCAGTTACGACTCGATTGCGCTAATGTAAGGACCATTAGTAAGTTTCTGAATATTTTGTTTATAATGTTCATTGAATATTATTTTACTTCCTGCTATTAGTCTTATATTGTCATGATCTTCGAACCGCTTATATGTTTCGTATGTTACTCCGCCATCTATCGTAACATATCTTTGTGTATCAGTCAATGTATTTAAATCATAAAACGAATTCTGAACTTTGATGCCTGGGTTATATGCCATAAGCAAAAAGTTATCTACGTTCAACCTATCACAAATATCGTCAATTTGTGCTATTGTATGGAATGGTTTAAACGCTAGTTTTAGTCTAGGGTCTCTGCTTAAAAAGTCAACACACTGTTGTTCGCTGTGAAAACTTTCATAGTGAGCATATATTACATCTGCGCTGCTGGCTAGTATTGCTTCCCACGCAGGATTATTGCACGTTATCATAGCATGTACGTCTATGTGCTGCGCAAAATGTTTTCTGGCTTCATCTATAGCTTCAGGATGACATCCCAATCTAGGAACAAAGCTACCATCCATAAAGTCCATATGCAATCCCATATCACAGTATGGTTCCAACCGCTTATATGTATTCTGTATTACAGGCCAGCTATCACATATATAACTTAAACTTAATTGCATATTAATTATACTCCGTTAAATGTTTCATTGCCCAAACAAATAATTGATGATTTAGCTCTTGGCTTACATTGAGTGGTGCCATACAAAGCCACAAACACCCAACTCCCAACTCTATCTTATGTTTGTTGTTTTTATAAATGTCAGTATCTCTAAAGAGATTTAACCTGAGATGGTCTTCGGGTGTCAGAATATTCGTCTCTGCTTCTAGTCTAGATAAATTTATGTTATGTAAATGAAGACTATGATAAAATTTACAAATATCGTAAAATATATCATTGACATCACCTATACGAGGGTCTATATAATATATATTATTATCTGATACAATGATATTATCAACAGCCAAGTCACCATGACATGGTCCTAATATTCCAGTGTTAAGAATATCCCAATCGATTGATTCAACTACTTTAGTACAATCAACATCTACGCCGTCAATATTTAATATGCCAGCATATTTTTCATCTAACTGGCACATCATCTCAAATCGTTGCCAGGTCTTGTCTTGCCATAGTTCTCTATTGAATACTGATACATTATTGGTTAAACTATACTTCCAAAGTAGCTGTAGGTTTTCATAAACTCGAAAAAAATCATCGCCAAAGGGATTTGCTTTACCTTCAACATATGGATAACTCAGCGCATTGCCGGTCTGTAGTACAGGCTGTGGGTGCGGGAATGTATTGTTGTGTACATTGATGTCAGTCGTATTTTCAAACAGTTTAACAATGCGATTGTTTACTTTATACACTTCTTGATGTGTTTTGTCAAGTACTAAAAAGTCTTCCTTAAAATTTAATTTGGTGATTGAATTGCTTCCTCTATTACCTACATCATACCAATCCTCTAGAGCAAGATGCTGTAAACTGCTGAGTTCTTTCATTAACAACAAGTCATTGCGATTGTGTGTAGCACTGCTTATTATCTGATAATAGTCAGTGCTATCTTGTATAAAACTAATACCACTGTAAACTAAATCATTGTCAGTGTCATAGTATGTGCTGTTTTTAGGAGCACAAGTAAAAAATGTATTATCATCTACTACAGGTACACTAGTACTCCAATTATCACATGCGTTATAATACAGTGGATTATCAAATACATACGCCGGTATCTGCTTGAAGCTTGCGGTCTGCCCTTCGCTCCAGTTCTCAATTTTAATATACTCTATGTTTGTATAACCAGCATGTGTTAAGTATTCACGCACTAGGTCTCCTTGGTAGCCCAGAGTTACGTATATTGTGTCAATGTCAGTATAGCTGGCAATGATGTGATCTATTACCGCACAGTTGCCTATGCGATTAAGAGTTTTATGAAATTTAGTGTAACCACTACTGCGGGTGCCAGGACCACTACATGGTATTAATAAGTTTCTAATCATGTTACTTTGTTCTCTTTTAAAAAATACTGTTGAATTTCTTGTACTAATTCAGGGGTCCAATCATCGTACCAGTGTAGTCTCCATGTATCAACCATATTATGTTGTCTACTAAACAACCCATCTAACGTAGTATTTTTAATTTCAACTATTGTATACTGATACTCTTGGCAGAATTTAGGTATTAAAGTTTCAGGTAAAAACCAATCTGAAACATCATATTCAGGATCACTCCAATCCTCTCCCGGCATTAATCCATTATTACGATTTTTAAATGGAACACCATGTTTGTCAGTAAACATTCCAGTTACTGGATCTATACACCAGTCCATAAAGTGTTTGCCAAATAAAACTGCGCCAGGTCCATCAAACATATTATGAAAGTCTGAACTAAATAATTTTCCTCGTATTACGTGAAATTGTCCAGATAGTAATACCAGCGGGCTCTTTACTACTCCAGAATTATGAAGATGATATGCTCCAGTTGGATTATTTTCACACTTCTTACTCCAAATTTCATTAAACATTCTAGCAATTTTTTTCCAGACTGGCAGTTCTTTGGCAGGCGCTAAATCATAACGTTGTCTTACTACTACACTATTTTTAGTGAGCTTGTCAAAAATATCAGTGTGTTGACTGTATGCTATATTAAAATGCCAATATTGTGTTTCATAGCTAGGGATGTAGTCATCAAGCGCAGCTATCTCTTGTACACGAGTTATTATATCTTTTATATCACAGTATACAAAATTAATACTATCAGCCCAACTCCAACACTCTGATTGATATTTTTCCCATTTCTCTTTGTTTACGTTAAAATCAAAACGTTCTTCGAACAATCTGTGATTATATTCGTATTTGGCAAGACTATGTTCCACTGGGATTAAATAATTAGAACCTAACCCTGCTAAGTGTGGATCTTGTCCGTAAAAATACTTATCTGGTGTGTCTTTTTCATTTAACACAAGAATAACATCAACATTAGGAACCGGTCCAGGATTCCTAGTCCATTCGCCAGTGTCCTCGTTGTAAGTCTCTACAACTGGACGGTAATAGTCAGACACTATACTTTTCCACTGTGGTAAGCTGGTTGCTCTAGGTTGCCCAGTAAGTACAATAACAACATTGTCAACTGATTGTTTTAAAATATCTATATGCTTATTTCGTTCAATCTTCGCCATAGCTTTTACTATGTCACCGTATTTTTTCACTCTGTTCGACAAGGTTACCATCTTTTTGAATATTTTTCCATGTGTTGATGAAAGTCATTAGTGTTATCTATTATCATAAATATATTTATACAGTTATATAGGTACTTAATAATGAAACGAATCGTTAAACTAGATCCAGAAATTAATCCCATTACGTTTAAAGACGGTAGAGGTATTATACAAACATATTATCCAGAGCAATACACAGTAGTAGAATGGAATTATATTGTTACACTCAAGGGCGCAGTGCGTGGTCATCATCTTCATAAAGAATTTGATGAATACATTATGTTCGTTGATGGCGAGGGCGTATATACTGAATTAACAGATGGCGAAGAGCTAGTAACTCCGGTTGCTTCAGGTGATTGCGTATACTTACCAATGAATGTTCCGCATACATTTTATCCCACGGCGGACTGTAAGATGATTGCGCTGTTGACTAAACGCTGGGACGAATGTGCTGAACCCATTACAAGAGTTGAAGTATAATGCAGAAAGTAGTAACTATCACAACAGCAAGCAGAACTGCTTCGAGTTTTTTAACTGATTTTTATGAACAGAACGATTACAAAATAGTTTGGGAAGCTAATAATAATGTTAATTTTCACGATGACCATTATGTTTACCACAACACTCCAATTGTAGATAATAAAATAGTATTTCATAATCATGTACCACAGTGGTTGCCTCCCACACCGACTAATGTAGTTTTATCAAGTCGTCATGATAAGTTAGCGCAAGCACTTAGTAAAATTATTTTAACCCACGTAGACCAGTTTATCAGTGATGATATACGACCTAAATTAGGGCTTGTTATTAATCCCAATCCCGCATATCAAGATTCTATCGCTATTGAACCGTTATTTGTCGACCCTGAATTTCTATTACAACAGATAGAAATGATTATAGAATTTGAAAATACTGCGACAAATATATATCGCAAAAACAATATAGAATACAAAATTGTGTATTATGAAGATGTGATTTCATCAAAACAAGACGGAGTGTTGGCTGAGTTAGGATTGAAAAAAATTAGACCGAACTACTATCAAAAAAGCAGATTTCAATCAAGTGAAATTGTATCAAACTACGACGAACTTGTTAATTTAAATTGGAGAAAACTATGAGAATAGCAATAACGGGTGGTGCAGGCTACATTGGATGTAGACTTAGCGAATACTTTTTAAAAAACGGACATACAGTTGATTGTATTGACTGGCTTAAATGGGGTATTGAGCCCGTACTAAACATTATAGACCATCCTAACTTTCATTTACATAGAATGGACATTTGTACACCAGCAGTGGAGCCCATACTTGACAAGGCTGATGCTGTTATACATTTAGCTGGCATCATTGGTTTTCCAGCGTGTAATGCTGATCCTGACTTAGCGTACCGCATTAATGTAGAGGGAACCAACCGTGTGATAAAAGCAAGTGCTGGTAAGCCGTTTGTGTACGCAAGTACTGGTAGTGTGTACGGAGCACTAGATAGTGTGTGTACTGAACTGGTAGAGCCCAATCCTATTAGCACATATAGTGTTTATAAACTTGCAGGAGAGCGGGTACTAGAAGGTACTGATGCTGTTATCTTACGTCCTGCTACGGCATTTGGTGTTAGTAATAGACTGCGTAATGATTTGTTAATCAATGACTTTGTGCGTAAAGCATGTCAGGGCGAACACATGACATTATTTGAAGGCCACTTTAAGCGCACATTTATCAGCATTAACGACCTGGTACGCAGCTTTGCTTGGGGGATCGAACGATTTGACGAAATGAAAGGACAAATTTGGAATGTAGGTGACGAAACGCTGAACCATACCAAACTAGAAATATGCGAAACTATTAAACGTCATATACCAGACTGGACATTTGAGAATAACACTACACTAGCGCATGACCAGGACGGTCGTAACTACTTTGTTGACTATACTAAGATACGTGAACTAGGATATACTGCTGAAGAGACACTGGACCAGGGAATTAAAAACTTAATTAAAGTTTATAAAAATCTCGAATAACTTGACAGATTTTTATAATATCAGAATCTAATAAGTCTGCTTGCCCCGGCAACTGTAATCCACGAGCACCAATATAGTCTGTTACTGGACTTGCTGTTTTCCATTGTTTGTGGAATGGCTGGTCGCACAAGCTATAGTATACTGCTCTACATCCTATCTGACAACTGCGTAAATGTTCAGCAAGTTTATCACGATTTTCTACTAGTATTTCTGGATACGTTGGTGTAGACCATGCCAAGTCAGTCTCTACAAATTCAACTACATTATCTAATTCACGACGGTATAAATTATAAATTTCTTTCTTACGCTTAACAATTTCAGGTAGTTTACGCATTTGTTCTACACCAAAGCTGGCTTGTAGGTCTGTAAACTTAAAGTTCATACCCATTACATTATATACTTCTCCAACACCTACTGTTCTACCAAAGTTTTTAATAGCATGTATACGCTCACTAAGTAGGTCGCTGTTAGTAATAATACACCCACCTTGCCCTGTTGTAATAATTTTCGGTGAGCCAAAACTAAACACACCAACGTCACCCATTGTTCCAATATGTTTATTACCATGCCAACTGCCCAAGGCTTGGGCGGCATCTTCAATAACAAAGTGTCCACTATTGCGTAGTTTTTGTATTTGGCTTTGATAATCAGCTGGTGTTCTTCCGTTTATGCTTGCTACATAAACAACACGATTTCGTACCTTACTAAAGTTTAGAGTATAACTTATAGGATCAACATCAATAAAATTTGGAGTAGCACCCATTAGTATACTACCATTTGCTGTAGCGGCTTGTGTATATGCTGGGCAGTCAAACTCTTCATCTTTTTCAATATCACTTAACATACTACACAACAATAGTCCCATTGTAGCACTGGGTACCATGTGTGCATGTTTAGCACCAGTGTAGTCGCAGATCATCTGTTCTAACTCTCTGGTTTTCGTGTGTTCCATTATCCAGCCGCCTGAATTAATATACTCTTTAACGCTGTCTTTTTCTTCCAGACTGTATACTGGGTTCATATGACTGTTAGGTGTTAACATTTTTTTCCAAATCTTTCTTCTATTAGATATCTAAGATGCCAATACTCGCTATACCATTTTACTTTATAATTATCACTAATGTCACTGGCAGTCAGTAACTGTGACATGAAAATTTGGACAGTGGCTAGGAGCGATTGTATATTTTAAGTTTATCATTTATACTATTTTTCCGATACTGATCTTAAATTTAAGATTCCTTGATAATTTTTTCTATTTTTTATCCATTTAATAATATATGGAGTTAGTACCCGATGAGCAGTTGGTCCTAAGTGGTCGTCCACATACTCATTTTTGCTTATGATATAATCTTCATAATGATTTTGTTCTAATACAGTATGTACTGTTTCATTAAAAATCATGTATCTATTCAGATGCTGTGTTGTTGATCTAAATTTACGCCAATGATCTGTATTCATTTCCCATACTATACATCCAACATTATCAGTAATACTGTTTGCCAATAGTAGTAAAGCAGAAATTTCTTGTTCTAATTTAACATGTAAAATATCATGATTTTGTTTTTCAGTCTCTAATAATAGCGACAACATACTCTCGTACCACTTGCCCCACCATTCATCATATTCGTCTAACTTATCACCTGGTCTCCATTTAACAATAATAGTGTCATCTGCGTAGTTTATTCTATCGTTTGGATCAAGTTCCTCTGGTTTTACTAAATGCCTGATATACCCGTCTTTGGCAACAGGATAATCTTTAATAAAAGATGCTTTCAATTTTTTTAAAAATCTGCTACTACTAGGGTCCACACCTGATTCCACTAGCTTTACCCAAGGGGTATATAATTTTACATAATCATTCCAAAACCCAGTGTATACTGCGTCATTTTTATTTCTCCATTTAAAAGGTTTGGCAATACTGTCGCTAAATTTATAAAGTTTTGGAAAAAGTTTATAATCGTATCGATTTCTGGGCTCTATAATAATAGTGTCTGGTCTTGGAATCGTTGTGTCATCAATCGCTGCTTTCAGACAGTTAAGTATTTGTGTATTGTCTGATCCCGAAGTCCCAAAATTAATATAATTCATATCTAATTCTGCTGCCGCCATATCTGAAAATGTTAGACTGTTGGTAAATTTTTTACCATCAGCAAACCCATCTGTATGACTTGTTCCGAAAAACCAAATCATAATATAAATTGTGTCGCATGTGTCATTTTTCAATCCAGTTTTCGTTATTAAATAGTGGCGGTGTGGCGTGATTGATATCAATGTCTTTCCATATATCAACATATTTGTCTGTTATATATTTGGGCCTACTTTCTGTAAGTAAACATTCGTCGTCTGGATTCATTTTCATGGCTTCTAATACTTTGTTGTATATCATGTCGTGATTTGATTCGCCAAGATGACCGCTACGTTGGTCAAGATGTTGTTTTTTGGCGACGAATGTTGGTTCATTTACACTAAAGTACATAAGACTAGGATACATCGTCACTCCACTTTGAAATTTATGGAATAAGTATTGATTTGCTAATTGCGCGTTATCTCCAGTATGGGGATGAGTGCCGGCGCCGAAACTGTAAAAATGTAATATTTTTTTGTTGGAAAAATCTTTACACAATACTTTATCAAACCACTGTAATAGACCAACAAGTTTTAAATCTTCCATAGTATCAAGATAAAAAGTAGAATAATAATCAAGAGCAGTTTCATATATTTTTTTATGCTCTGGATACCCTCTAGAATTATCTTTTAACGCATTATACATGTTAATGTCTCTTACTTTATTGTGGAACAATCTACTAGGTTGACTCCATGAAAAAATTAATGTATCAATATCGTCTAATTCATGTATTGTGTTATAAAAAATAGAGATAGCAGATAACGGACCACTGCCTCCTTCGGTTCTACCTATCATGTTACCGTCTTGGTCCATACCTAGTATATCCCAATTTTGGTTGTCTCGTAATTTCTCTAACCAATGGTGTCCTTGACTACCAGGTACTAAGAAGCTATCTCCAAATGCTGCTGCCTTCATTGTTTATAATACCATTCATATGTTTCTTCAAGTGCGTGTTGCACAGTATATTCAGGTTGCCATCCTAGTGATTGTAACCGCTTATTACTTATTGCTCTATTTTTTATGCCTTCTGGCCTGTCAGTATTATACCACAGTCTGCCAGTGAATCCACTGATATGTTTCAATGTTTCAGCTATGTCACGTATAGGTGTTTCTACACCACTAGCAATGTTAACTGTATCGTACTTGTCGTTGTTTAATGTTAAATCCATACCACGCACAGCGTCTTTAATATAAAGTATGTCTCTGCTCTGATTACCACTACCCCATATTTCTATTTCAGTATGATCGTGCTTTACTGCATTAACAAACTTTTGCATAAGCGCACCAATAACATGAGCATGTTCTCCAGTTCTGTCTCCTGGGCCAAACATGTTAGTACATATGGCAGTGCGCCATTTGGTACCACGTTTATCATTACTAGCACGACACTGATACATTCCTACTAGTTTTGGTAGTGCTGTTGTCAGATACCCATCAAAAGGTTTTCCATCCAGTAGTTGTTGTTCCCGAAACGGCTGTGGGCCATGCTCTGGATAACTACACGTACTTCCTTGTAGCAATAATCGTTCAACACCTGCTTCAGCACACGCCTCAAACAAATTATTTTGTATGTTTAAGTTGCGCAACATTAATTCAAAACTACGGTCTAAGTCTTCTTGTAAGCCACCAACGGTCGCAGCATTAATAACGACATGACTAGGAAGCTCACGTTTGATATCTGATATAGTGTCTCCACGGTTGGTGTAGTCGATAGTGTCAGTGTTGCCACCGATTTGTGTGTTAACGTAATCACAATAGTTACGTCCAACTAGTCCTCTATTTCCTGCCATGTAATATTTCATACTAGTGCCTCAATTATTTCTTGACAACGCTCTGGATCGTAGTTTAAACTAATTTGATTCTTGTTGAATGAACTACTAGTTAAATCTAAATCTTCATAGTATACTGTAGTACCATCATATTGATCAATCCAGCGTTCATTATTAATAATATCATGTGCGGCGTTTTTAAATACTTCGTAGTCAATATCACCAGCATCGCCAGTTAAGTTATTACCATGCCATAATTGTGTCTGTGTTGCTTTAGTCATACTTAATGCTTGTGCTAAACGATCTCTTCTTTTTAGTATTACAACTTCATCTGCCGTATGTAACATTTGATCAATAACGTTTTGTGGCGTACCTTGATACTTAATCAGTTTAACACACCAACTATCCATATTTTTTATAATTTGCCAACGCCTGTGATGTTCGTTAATAACTGCGTCAAGTGTAGGTTGCTGTGTAAAGCTAATCTTATTCATATTATCATCAAACGTATACATACAATGCTGTTGTGTAATCTTTGGTCGATTATACCATGCTGTAATAAAATTTAGGTCATTGAGCGCATCTAAGAATACGTCACTACATACACTAAAGTCAATTTGCTCATTAGCTAATCGTGGCAATAGCATATCTTCTATATTCATACACTCACTAAGATTGTTTTCTTGTAAGTCACAATAGGCATGACTACCGCTGCGTGGTGTCGCCAGTACTATCTTCTTCATAGGTCTTCCTTCGTTACAACGTGTACAGTAGGCATAGCAAATACTAGTTCACCACCAGCACGTATCCAGCTGTCTAATTTCTCTACGAACAGATTTTTAAATCCAAAGTTTGGTACAAATAAAACATCAGCATTTTCTAATGCCGTTGGTTCATCAACAATTAAAATGTTTGTACCAACTGTGTATCTACCAATTTTGTCAGGATGTATTTCAGCAACTCCTTCAAAGTAATCTGCTAGCTTCCATATTTGTAATATAGTATTACCTTTTGTACTAGCACCAAACACATAACATTTAAGCCCTTGATCAAGTCTGTCCTGTAACACTGCCCGAAGCTGCTGACCGTTTTGCTCTACAGTAGTAATAAAATCTGTTAGTTGTTGTTTTGTATCTTCATAGTGTGCTATACTGCCAGTGTGATAGTGACTAGCCCATATTTGATAACTGCCGCCTTGTATGTCATTAAACCGAACTTCATTGATTTGTAGTCCGTTTTGTTCATATAGTTTTACAAGACTTTTATAGCTATAGTATTCCAAATGTTCATGGCACACATTTCCCAAGTCACTTTTATCTAACATAGGCTTGAGTGTCATTAACTGTGCTATAAAAACACCATCGTCAGTCAATACTTCAGCTACTCCTCGGATAAAGTCATTTGGATCGTCCATATCATAAAACATACCAATCGCAGTCACAACCTTACACCGTGGCACTTTTTGTACTGGCCACATTCCCGGCAGTACTATATCAGCGTGCTTACATAGTTTACTCCACAAGTTGCTAGCCGGCTCACACCCAATGCGCACTCTGTCCATCAGCACACCACTAAGCAGTGTACCATCGTTAGCACCAATGTCTAAAACACAATCACCAGCCGCAGTATGTTGATTCGCATATTCAGCAATGTCCAACAAATTTTGAGTTAGTTTTGGATTGAGTGCGCTTTCATACCAATAATGATCTCCATATAATATATCAGGATCCACAGTATGCCTTAGTTGTACTAAATCACACCGAGTACACTGATCTAGTATCATTGGCGCACTGCCTTTGTTAACGTTAGGCGCAGTAGGAAAATCATTGATACATATACTACCAAAGTCAGCAACCATTGTTATTGAACTACCGCATACACGACATGTTTCTGCTTTATTAATAATTAAGCTCATTTTAATCTTTCGTAATACACAATATGCTGTGCTCAACACTGTGCTCTTTAATATAAGGAGCAAGTAGTTCAGTAACCTCTGGTTCTGAATCATAAGGCCAAGGATGAGGTTGCATAATACACACGCCACCAGGATTGAGTTGTTGTTTAATGCTGTCAATAAATGATTGCCATTCATGTACCTTCCAAGGCACAAAGAATGTATTAGTTATTCCGTTACTGTCAACAACTTGCCATTCTTTTGTTATTCTTGGTTCAATACCATCGCCCTTTTGAATACAATATAAGTCATGTATTTGCCAGTGCATGTTTGTGTGCAGTACAGTAATCAAATCATATGTTTTAGGTAAACTAAACAGCTTGCCTGGCGTCACCTCAAACTCAAATGGCGCAATATCAAAAAGCTGATGCAATCGTTGTAAATCATCACGCACACCAGTATTGTGTGCCGCACACTCTGTACACTCTACGTTGGTGTATCCCATCTCTTTAAGTATTCTAGGAAATACTCCAAACCAAGTACCAACATCTAAGATGTTCGCATCATACGACAGCTCAGGAAAATACTTAATAGCACTGTTCCACCAACCAACGTCCGGATCAACACTGTCTTTTAAATATCCTACATTACGTATGTCAATTGCAGGTTGCCAGTCAATTGACCGCATTGCGTTTATAAATTGTTTTTCCATATTGTTATTGTTTTGCTCTCTTGTGATGGAGTGTGCCCATACCATGTGTTATGTGCTAGTATATAACAATAATCACCTGGTGTCAAGTGGTCTTCAAAGTAAACTTCTCCGCCAAGTTTTTCTATTTGTTCTGCTACTAGTAATCCATAACTGCCAGTCGTATCATCAATACCTGGCTTATAACTTTTACCAAGTATTATTACTGGTAACTTAGTACTTATCGCACGTTGTGCTAGGTGTTCTGCTTGCTTTATTCTAACTGTATGATTATTCCATGCTAAGTCATATGGCAGGTCTCTACTAGCCCAACTCATCATTAAATTGTCTCTGGGATGACATGGGCCACCGTCTCCCCATCCTGGTGTCATATATGCTGGTCCAGTAATGAGTTTATCACAGCCTTTAAGCCAGTCCATTACTTGATGTGCGTCTGCGTTGTATACTGTGCCTAAGTCGCCTACCCAATTAGCAAAGTTTATTTTTTGAATTATCCAAGCATTGTACATAGCTTTAGCAAGTTCTGCTTCTTCATATGTTCCCCAATGCTGTATACTTGGGCTTAAAATACTAACTAGATTGCTTACTTGTGAATTATAATCGCCACCAATAAACCAACAATCAGGATCTTGTAATCCTGACATTACGTCACCTTGGCTAATAAGGAATGGCATGTAAACAAAGTCACACTGTGTTTGAAGTTTTGCGCATGTACCAGGTGCTACTGTACATCCAACAATAACAGTTTTATTGGAAAAGTTATCTAGTGCTAACTGTAAATTAGTATAGTCAAAATCTTTCTCACCGTCAACTGTTGGTGTGTCAACACACAACCATATTATGTCACATTTTTTAATACTGTCAAGACTATCGTATTCTTTTTTTACATCATATCTCTTGACTTTAACGCCTTTTTCTGTTAGTGCTTGATATAGTATAGATCCAATTTTGCCTACACCCACTATGCCAACAGTTGGCATACAAAGTAACGCATCTTCTTTATACTTTTCAATAACTGTAGTATCTTTTAACTGAACTTCAATATCGTTTCTGGCAACGCTGTCAATAGCACTTTCTTTTTTTCGAGGTTGCAGCATATGTTTAATTACACCGTCAATATGTTCATGACCTACTGGTTTCATATCATCTAAGTCTATTAGATATTCAACATCATATTCTTCAAGGAAACTTTTCTGTGTTTTAAAATGAGGATCTTTAGACAGGTCGCCTTGCATAATATAATCAACACACTGTTCAAAACTAAACTGTTGATTCTGCATAGCTCTCCATATTTGTCCAGCTATTCGTTTTGTGGGATGACGCACAAATGCGTATCCTGTAAACTCAGCCAAGTCACAATCTTTTTCTAGTGTGTAGCCAAACTGTTCAGCAGCTAACATAAATTCAGTATTACCGTTTCTCCAAATTGGAACAAAAAAGGTTTTCTCCGTATGATTAACCCATACCCGATCATCCCATATAGTCATGTTAGCAACATTCTCTATAACATATTTTGCTGTGTAAATGCTCATTCGATTATCCGTTTAAACGTATCTGTTTGTTGTTGGTAATAATTTCCGTAATAATGATCTCGGTTGTATTCTAATATTTCGATCATGTCTTGTGAATGATCATTGCGAAATTCAATACTAGTAGCTAATGCTAGCGCAGTATCTATTCTATCTTTGATATTATCAAAGGTATCATAACTTTCGTCCCAGAATTTACTAAACGTTTTAAATCCATAACGATGTAATTCACTTAAACTTTCTTTGTCACCCATTATAATAAAAGGATTACCAAGCACAATGCTTCTGGCAATTTTCTCAGTTAAAAATACTTTGTTATTACTACAATTGAATTCACTTACTAACTCAAGTTGACATTTGTCACTTGCGTTTTTTAAATTAGTTAACTCAGGGTTGGACTGAATATCAGTACTTTTATTATATAAACTGTCTATTATATTCTCAGTGGTTTGATATTTTAGGAAACTCAAATCTATCTCGTCATCTGATAATGAAAATTTATACAACTCATTATTATAATAATAGTTATCGAATTCTGATTCGCTAAAATTATGAAAAGTATAATAACTATTCTCAAACATTCCCAACTTGGCAGCTTGATGCAAGGCGTATATGCGATGTTGGCGAGTACGGCGGTTTAACCAGAAAAACTTACGATTAAATCCACTAGTAACCAATGGTACTTTACTAAAGCTGTGAGTGATTTCATCGGCCAAATATCGATTGAATGGTTCATTAAAGTACAGTGCTGGCCAATCGTCGTGCATTTTAACATCAACCAAACTTGACGATGTAGTAAACACACTGTGATCTAAAATTCCCAACTCTCGAACAACTTCGTAAATCAAGTTATACAAGTCAAGTGTTAAAAAATTTCCATTGACAGTTTTATGCGTTTCCCATTTATTACAAGTGTTCCAAAAATCACTAAACATAAACACTACTTTGGTGTCTCCGCGCCGAATGTCCGGCAAGTAATCAGCAAACATTTTGCCAAATTCTTTAAAGTATCTTTCTTGATCAAACGGAATATCAGCAGTTGATTCAAACAAATGATACGGCGTGTCTATCATCAAATACTGTTTACGTTTACTGCCTGTCAACAAGTCATCCCACACAGCAGGGAAATCCCGATAGTTTGCCTTGGCATGATGGTTTTCGTGAATTATTATCTTACTATTTGGGATCATAGTGCCAATACTTCTTATATTCTGGTATAACATCCAATATACTACTGTTTCTTACTTTGTCAAGTCTATTAGTATGATCTATAAATTGTTCCCACTTAGCAGGATCACGTGGCGTATTCATGACATGATCTAATAATGATTGATTTTTTGATTTTTCCCAATCTTGAGCATTACTATTGTTTAATACTGCGCTTGCCGCATCATAACCCTTTTGTTTAATAGCATCAGGTAAGTGCACAGCATCCATATAAGCAGGTTGGTTTACAGCAATAAGAAACGGCAGCTTGGTCCAAATATCTATTGTTTGAGTGTACTCATATAAATTAGCTAAGTCTAACCAAGTTAAACTGCTCATTGTGCTGTGTACTTGTAGTACAAACTGCCCAGGTTCCGTTTGCTTTTGCCAATTAATTACTTTTTGTAAGTTACGCTCCCATTTACTCCATTTACCAGGCCAACGTACATACTCATTAACTTCATTGACACCATCACAACTCATGTTAATTCCAACTTGTTTAAAATGTTTCCATAAGTCAAATACTTTATCTTGTACTGCTAACATATTAGTATTGAATTGTATAGTGACCTCTGGTGCTCGACCGCTGTCAATTATACGTTGTAATAATTCGTAATATTTGGGAACAAACAATGGCTCTCCGCCTAGCAGGTTTAGGTGCTTTAGTGTGGGTATAATTTCTTCAAATACTCTATCAAAATTAGGATGGTCATACCATTCAAAATTATTACTGGCCATTTCAGCATCCCAATGATTAAGTTCAGGATTCTTAACTATATCATCAGCCCACATGCTGCTTGACCAAGGATTGCACATTCTACACTGAATGTTACATTTGTTTCCTAGTGTGAGTTCTAAGTACTCAATGTTTATGTTTGTATGTAATTTAGATTGTTCATTAGCGTTAAATTTTTCATTCCAGTTTTGTCTATAACTAACTCCGCCGTTGTCTTCCACTGTCCAACATCTATTACAAAAATCATGTTTTTTACCAGATTCAATATCTTTACGTAGTTCACGATGTGGTACTGCGTCAAGCAATCCACCTTCACAATCTGTAATATTTTTAAACTCCCAGCCACCTTTTTTGCCAGGAAAGTTCTCCGAATGAAAGTTATAATTACAACATGGCCGAATATTTCCAACTGGATCTATGCTTAAATGATTGTAAGGTAACACACAGTATGTTTTGGTATCCATTTTATCCCTTGTATGCCTTAATGGCACTTATTTTATTATCAGTAAATGTTAAAACATCTACTACGTCAATAGCTTCAGACTCACTGATGTGAATAATTAACTGTGCAATTGCGAGATTGTCATCAGTTACTATATTAAGTATCTCTGCACGTATACCAGGTACTGCTTTAAAGATATTTTGATTAGTTAGTACAACCTTATCAAAACCCCCAACACTGACATCCCAGTCAATTAGAACGATATCTTCATGAAACATTGGCTTTAGTTGTTCTACATCATTGGTATTCCAAGCTGTAAAATAATCATGTGCTAAGTTGATTAGATGGTTCATAATTTCTATCCTTGTATTTTGTAATGTAAATGTCTGTGCCACAATGACAATGTGACTTGGGACAAATTACACTTTCAGGTAAGTCTAATTCTAGTTCAGAATCATACAAGTTACCTACTCGTGGCATAACACCACAGCTACCCATGTCAATATGTCCTTCACAGCTAATAAAGATACTCTCCATTGGTATTAAACATTTCCACCCTTTGAAGAAGTTTTTACTTTCTGCTACTAATCTATTACAATTAATAGGTTGTTCAGTTCCGTCAGCATATACTTCCATACTACCCATGCCTTCTGCTTTTGCTGGCACGTTGTATTTAATGTCTTGTTCTAAGTTAGTTTTCTCTAAGAACTCTTTGTGTGCTGGGTTTTTATAATTATATGGACGTGTTGTGTGACTAAGCTCTTCAAAGATAGGCACATACTCCACACGCCAGTTGTGTTCACTCATCTCTGTTTTTAGTCTGTTACTAAAGTCGATAACTTCATCCCATGTAGGCTCGTGCATCATCATACGACCACACAAGTAATTAACACGGTCACTTAAAAACTTATAAATTTCCATATAGTGATCGCTATCAACAAACTCAGGGTGGTAACTAGCAACAACATCATCAAAGTAATGTACATTCTTTTCCCACCACGACCGTTTACTACTAAGGTTTGTATTAACAGCAAACTTGACTTCAGTCATTCCACTTGCTAATATATGTTCCATTATAGGCACAAGTGGCTTCCAATAACATGGTTCGCCACCGCTAAAGAACACTTTAAGTCTAGTATAACCCCTACTGAGTTCATAGTCAATCAGTTTAGTTAATCCAGCTTTAATAGCTTCGATATCCAAGTTAAGGTTACTGCCGTTCCAGTTAGCCTCATTACAGTATGTACAACGAAAGTTACATAAGTTACTTACTTGCCATGTAATATTAACAAACGGTTCGCCACCCTGCTCAATTCTTATTAGGTCACTCATCCCATTTTCCTGTTCCTTGCCAATCATACTTAAAACTATAATCAACATATCGGCCAACTTTAAAATCTTGTTTAACTTTAGTAAACCAATCCATATCAAAAGCATTCCAAGGATCATGATTTTTAAAGGTGTCGTCTCCCTTCCACGCTAGTTTTCTAGCACGGGCTGCGGCGTTACTATTATCACTGAAGAAGTTCATTACTGTGTACACTGGACCAACCGTGTCTGGATCCATTATAATATTTCCGTTCTCATCAGGATATTCATGATCTTGGTATTCATAATCAGTATGTGTTTGTTTATAGTCCCAATCAAAGTCTGCTGACCAATTGCCCGCATCATCAATTTCAAATTTATAATTTGCGTATAAAGGTGCTGCGTTACGTGCACCCCATTCTTCTAATTCCCATTCGTAATCGAACTTTACAGTAAATTTGTATCCACCACGAGCTTTCCAAATTACATGTAAGAACGGCCACATTTCATTAACTAAACTATCAGCAAAATTACTTATACCTGGTTTAATTATGTTGTAGTCAGTATCTTTATCAGGATATTCAATTTCATTTTGTCTTTCAGGATCATTCCACTCAATAGTATAATGACGGTCACGTAGATTATGACGTGTGGGTTTTCCAATTTCTTCCTCACTAAGTAAAAAGTCAGTAAAGATACTAAAGGTTTTCATACGTATTAGCTTATGAGCAATACTCATTTTGTCATCTTTAGTGATCCAGTGATCATAATAATACCATTGCTTTAAGTTAAACTTATCAAAGTTTTGTCCAACAATAGTATCAACACCAACATTGAATCCAGTGCCTTGTCCAATGTTTAGCAAACCTTGATTGCGTTGACGCCATAAAAATGTCATACTATCTTCAAACATACGTCCATTTTCGTTAGGATAACCTACAATCCAGTTAGTCATAGCCCCAATGCCTACTTTTTTACCATCTCTAAAGTTGGCTTCCATTTCTGGTACAGTGACCTTTTTGTCCATGGCATCTAGTACTTCTTGTGCGCCACTTTCTGTACCAAAGTTAAGAGCTTCACATCCACTATTACGCAACACTTGCATATATTCTAAGTCCATACGTCCATCACATCTGGCATATCCACTCCAGTGTATTTTAATACCACTGGCAATTACACCTTCTGCGAACGCTCTAAGTTCGTTAAGATTTCCATTTACTAAACTGTCAACAAAATAAAAAACGTTTGTACCATATGTTTTATGCATGTAAATAACTTCGTCTAATGCACTAACACTAGTACGCTGTCTATACTTATAGTAATGTGTCTCTTCACAGAATGTGCATTTGGCAATACAGCCTCGACTAATAGCAAGCAATGCTCCGTTTGGAAAACTATACTTGTCCATGGGCATATTACTATAATCAGGATAGGGCAAGTCATCTAAACTTACTCGTTCATTTTCAGCTTGTCGTAAGATAGTAGTATTACCGACTTTTTCTCCTCCAATTAACATTTTGTCTTCATGTTGAATTAAGATGTTTAGTAGTGGACGCTCGCCCTCACCATTAACAACAAAGTCATATGTGTCTTTTGGTTTAAAATAGCTATAGTGTGTACTGGGTCCGCCTACAATAATTTTAATGTCGGGCAGACGTTTTTTTATTTCGTTAATAATATAGTCGCTAGGTTCTTCATTACAGTAATAAAGACTTACTCCCAAAAAGTCTGGAGCAAACTCAACCATCTGGTCAACTGCTTTGTCGAGAATTGGCTTTACATAAGTGTGTAATTCGTTCCAATATTGTTCACCAATCCAGTGCCAATCTCTTGGTCCGTCCCAAGGATTATAGTGTATATCCCATGGCGTGCCTTCTTTCTGTGCTGCTATATATGCGGCATGAGCTTCAACGTTCAAGTCGAAGCACTTAGTAGCAAATCCAGCAGTGTTTGTTACACCTGCAAGTTTAGCAATTCCATAATGAGGGAAACCTGGATCCCATTCTGGACACATAAGCAAACATAAACGGGTATTGCGACTAGTATTATATTCTATATCAACTGGTTTTAAACCTTTTTGTGGACCTTTACTCCACTGTTCCATAATTTTTTGTGTAGCAGTACTACGGTCTTCCAAGTAAGTACCCTCTTCTCTAGTAGGAGGATCTTTTCTTTCTTTCTGCTGTAAACTATACCATCCTTTTTCCATTATGTTAACACCTCAAATGCGAGATTATGGAAAGTATTATACCACTGTGTTCCGCGATGTCTATCCATAGTGTCATTAAACTCTCTAAAATGTTGTCGTGTTTCAATACAATATTCTTCACTTAGTGAATTGTCTTCTAATCGTTTAATAACTTGATCTATCCCATGTTGATACCAGACATTAGATATCTCATGACTAGGTTTATATTCTTTTAGTTTTTCAATTGTTTTTTTCCTAACTTCAGGTTGTATAATTCTAACATCTAAATAACTAGGACTATCTAACATAATTGGGCTCCAAATGTAAAGTCTATCGTATTCTTTAGCGTCATACCAACTACGATGATTATGCACCCAGTCAAGTATGTCAGGTATAGCACCATAATTGTAAGTTTGGAATACTGTATAATGTTTAATCTTCCAAGTCTGTGGAAATTTGTTATATATGCGAATAATATTTTTTTCTATGCTTTCCCACTTAGTTGGATATCTTATGTATTCGTTCTTGTCATGTATATGATCTATACTAATCTGAATCTCGCCATGCTTAAAGTGTGACATAGTATTATAAAATACTTCGTTCCATTGTGTTAAGTTAGTAGTAAGAGCGATATAACAATCTGTATTACCAGCATCTAGTATCATTTGCATAACTTCAATATTGCGTTTGATTAGAGTTGGTTCGCCGCCAGTTAGGTACAAGCGTTTAAGGTTAGGGGCAAGTTTTTTAATGCTCTTAACAAACTCGTCACTTTCCCACCAAAGCCAATCAGCTTGCTTCTCCATCTCTAACTCATGATCCCATTCTTTACGTAACCAGAACGGCAGACTATCATCTTTAAGTTGAATTCGTCTGCGCTCGTCTGCGACACGATCACTACTTAAACTCCAACAGCTATTACACCTTAGGTTACAAAAATTTCCTAATCTTAATTCTAAACTTTGTGGTAATGGTGGATTTACTGATTGGTATTCTTTTGGCATTGCCCATGCTTTAAGTTCGGCAAATGCGCTTTGTCTTGAACTTTGTATTCCGCTATCTTCCAGTTTCCAACATACGTCACATGCTTTTGGTCTTTCACCATTAAGCATTTGTTCACGTACATCTTTCATATACCGACTATTCCAAATTTCTTCAACACTATGTGTTCCAAAGTTTAGTTCATTGTTGTTTTTATCAGTTGCGTGAATGTTTTCGTTAATGCTGCAACATAGCTTTACACTACCTTCAGTATTACTATTTAAATTAGTGAAAGGAAATAAACAGTAAGTACTACTCACGATACTCTCCAATACATGCTAATTCTGGCAATGCTTCTAACCAACTTTCATCTCTCCATTTATCCCATCTCTCAAATTCTTTAATTGTACTTGATAGCTCACTAGTACGGTCTGATGTATTCATAAAGTTCAACAATCCTCTTGTGCTGTCAACAAACTGATTGGCAGGCCAATGATCTGGAACAAAATCTTGCTGTTTAGCCAACCACTCAAGGTGTTCCTCCCAGCGTTTGGTAACTTTCATTTTGTAATCATTTGGCAATGATTGTACACATAAAAACTTTGGGTCTAGTAAATTATTTATTCTTACTTCTCCTGGAGTGATAAAACCCTTGTTGACCCAATCTTCATGAAAGTCTGGCAAGTGTAATACATTCATTAAACTAACAGTAGGACAAATATCAAACTCAACATGGGCTAATTCTGGATCGTCCAACATTGCTTGTCTATTTACTTCAATGTCTGCCCAGACAGTACCTTTACGTATGTATTCAGCATGTGGTCCCATTGCGTCCAAACTAGCACTTACTTTAACTTGCTTAAATTGTTTCCACAAATCAAATATATGCTGCTTTTTATATGTAAGTTGACTAAAGTTTGTTGTATACAACACACTAACATTCTGAGCATGACCAGTCTCAATCCAGTGATTCATAATCTCCCAGTGCATGTCAGTTACCAATGGCTCGCCACCTGCCCAGTATACTTCTTCTACTGTATCCAAATACGGCCGTAGTTCTTCTTTGAAGCCTGGTTTATTTTTAAGTTGTATAAATTTTTGCTCTGCGACATCTTTAGATACATTGCCAAACTCTTTAAAAAAATCGTCATACCATTGTGTACTAAATGTTGGACTACAACTTCTACAGCTCATATTACATAAGTTACTAAAACGAAAGTCCATGTAAGTAAGATTAATATCATCATAATGACCATCTGGCTTTGTATCTTTAGTACGCCAAAAGTGGTGAGCAAAGCGATTGTTCATATTCTTACGA
>TARA_R110000772_G_scaffold170799_4_pt1 | contig 22912 bp, 22 predicted proteins | sample TARA_R110000772 | Tara Oceans TARA_R110000772 (sample SAMEA4397948) | marine metagenome | biome: Polar Biome; feature: [SRF] surface water layer (ENVO:00010504); material: water (ENVO:00002006), including particulate matter (ENVO:01000060) such as... | depth 5 m | reverse complement strand
TACTATCTTTAAATAGGATGGGAAGGTGAGTTGCCCGGACGCTTACCCTCCGACAGCTTGACGGGAGGCGGGAGACGCAAAAGATAAGGTCAAAACCAAAACGCAGCCTTCCGCGTCACTGACAAAAAAGCCCCAGCAGGGTTTCCTGCTGGGGCTTTATGTTTTTAGCGTCTTCCGTCTCCCGTCACGCATCTCCCGAGCACGGTGCGTCTTCCGTTAAGTGTCTCCCACGCTGTGACTACTTCACCTGCTGTTTGGCGAGCTTACGCGCTAGCGTCCGGCGATGCATCCCAAGTCGCCTTGCCGTCTCTGAAATATTAAATCCAGTTTCGGCCAAAGTTTCATGAATGCGCTCCCATTCAAGGGTTTTTATGGAGGTGGCGCGACCGCGAATTTCAACTGCTACATTGCCTTCGGCGCTGTTAAACGCCGCTTCAATGTCGTCGGTATTCGAAGGTTTGGCTAGGTAGTGACAGGCGCCGAGTTTTACTGCTTCTACCGCTGTGGCGATGCTTGCGTAGCCGGTGAGCACCACAATTAGCATGTCGGGGTCGTGTTTGTGCAAGGCCTGCACGCAGGCTAGGCCAGATGCTTCGCCATCTAATTTGAGGTCCACCACCGCGTAACCGGGGGAGTGACTCTCTAATAAAATAAGTGCGCCGTTGAGACTGCTGGTGCTGATTACTGCGTAGCCTCGGCGCTCGAAGGAGCGACCCAAGGTTCGTGCGAAGGCGGCATCGTCTTCAATGAGCAATAACGTCGGTGCGCTGTCGTCGTTGTTTGCATCGGCGGTGCTGGATTCCTTTGTCATGTGCTTAAACCTCCTTAAGACGGAGTGCGTCGAGTGGTAGGCGCAGGCTAATTTCGGCGCCGCCTTTGTGACGATTTCGGGCGCGCACTTGGCCCCCTAAAATTCGCGCCACATTGAATACAAGGAATAATCCCAGACCGCTGCCTGGTCGGCCCTTGGTGGATTGATACGGTTGGCCGAGGCGGTCGAATACCTCCTTGGCGAAGCCGGGACCGCGGTCAATAACTCGTATTAGTAAGTTGTCGTCTTTGCGTGAGACGTTCAGGCCTACCCATTCCGGTGAGGCTTCTAGGGCGTTATCGAGCAGATTGCAGATAGTCTGTTTTAATACCGTGTCTGAGGCAATATCTAGGTCTTCGCCAAATTGATTGTCAAAGCTGAATTCACGTACTTTACGGGTGCTTCGCCACTCGTCGAGCAGCTCGTCGAAAAACGCACAAACGCTGGTTTCACCGGAAGATTCACCACGAGTTTCCCCCGCGGACATAAGAATACCGCTAACGATGGTTTTACAGCGCTTAACCTGAGTTTGCATCTCGGTGATTTCTTCGCGCAGATCCGGGTCGTCGTTAAGCGTGGGCATATGCCGCCAATCGCCCAAAATGACGGCAATGGTTGCCAGTGGCGTGCCGAGTTCATGTGCTGCACCGGAGGCCAGTAAGCCCATACGCAGAATATGTTCTTCTTCTGCGGCGCGCTGGCGCAATTCCGCGAGGCGGGCATCGTGTTCCCGATGAGTGCGATTAATACGATTGATGAAAATGACTAGCAGGGCAGCGCTGAGTGCCAGACATATCAACATACCTTCAATGTAATAACTGCGGATGCCGAGGTGATAATCTTGAGGAAGGTCGATGGGTCGCCCGGCTTCGGCCAGCCAAAGAAAACACAGGGTGGCGACGCCCATAAGTACCCACGCGTAGACTTGGGTCAGGAGTACCGCGGCCAGGCCAATCTGGAGTAAATAAAGAAATACGAAGGGATTGGTTGCGCCGCCGCTGAGGAGAAGCTGGAAGGTCAGTGTGCCCATGTCTACCAGTAGGCCCATAAACAATTCTGCCGTTCCGACTCGGCGCCGCATCCGTAAACTTAACTCATTAAAAGCATTGAAGGCGACAAGTCCGGCTAACACGCTTAGCATTGGCTGCAGCGGCAGCTCAACGCCAAAGCCGTAATGAGTAACAAGTATGGTGAGTAATTGGCCAAGCACTGCCATCCAGCGCAACTGTACCAACTGGCGCATATGTTTGCCGAGGGTGTCGGTATCGTCGGATTCGGTTTGTCTCAGCAGCTGGTTTACGGCAGCAAGCGCTCTGGTGTCGGTCATGATTGTTTTTCTCCCCAGGCTTAATTTAGCTCAGGCGCTTTAGGACTCGGTTTGTTGTGCGCGCAAGCCAGTATACGCATGACGGGCTGAGAGCGCAGCTACGCTCAATCTGTCGCGCGGCGAACTTCCCGAAACACGACAACACCAGCAATCAGCACTGAAAGGGCGAGGCTGTACCAAGTGATTGCGTACACTAGATGCGTATTATTAAAGCTAATGACGGTGAGACCGCCGACCGGAGTGTTGGCGCTTTGACTATCGCCGCTCTGGGTTTGCGGCGGATTAGCATCGGCGTCTACAAAATAAGGCGCGGCGCTGGTACCGAGGCTGTCAGCAATAGCCTTCACATCCCGTGAATACCAGCGGCCGGTAGTTGGGCTGTTTTCACGCAGTACACTGCCCTTTGGCTCGTTAAGCCGGAGCAGGCCGGTGAGGCTTGTGTCGGTCTGCGGTGGCGCCTGTGGCGTGACACCTTGGCCGATATAGCCGCGATTGACTAACACGATACTGCCGTCACTACGCTGAAATGGCGTGAGCACCCAGTAGCCACTGCCAAGCACGGTGGCGGCAACCACCAGGGTGTCTTTGTTTTGCAGAAATTGGCCGCGTAATTCGACGTGGCGGTATTCGTCGTCGGCCTTATTAACCGAAGGCCAGTCGCGAATACCTGGTGCTGATTCAGCAGGCGCGTGAACGCGGGTTTCGACTTTTTCGATTAAGTCTAACTTCCACAATCGGCGTTCTAATTGCCAATTGCCGAGAGCGATAAAGCCGACAAAGAGGAGCAGGCCGCATAGGCTGATTAGCGATAAGCTAACTATGCGGCGAATTGACACGGTTTAGCTGCCGCCAGACATCATTGAGGGCATCATATTTACGTTCATGTGGTGCATCACCCACAGCGACCCGGCTAAGGTAATGAATAATAAAATCACCGTAAAGATGAGCGACAGCATGGTCCAGCCACCTTCAGACTGAAAATTCATGTGCAGAAAATAAACCATGTGCACCAGAATTTGCACTAGGGCAAAGGCGAGAATGATCAGCACAGTGGTGTTTCGTGAGCTGAATACATCACCCATTACTAGCCAAAAGGGGATGGCGGTAAGAAATACCGAGGCCATAAAGCCCAGCATATAACCGCTGAAGCTGCTGTGCGGGCCTTCTTCTTCGTGGTGGTCGTGATGCTCGTCGTGGTTGTGTGAAAGCTCGCTCATGACAGTGACCCCATCAAATAAACAATAGTGAATACGCCGATCCAAACCACGTCAAGAAAGTGCCAGAACATAGACAGACAGAATAAACGGCGGCGGTTTGCGGTGGTTAAGCCGTGCTTGCGGAGTTGGAAAAGCAAGGTAACTAACCAAATTATACCAATGCACACGTGCAAACCGTGGGTGCCGACAAGGGTGAAAAAGGCCGACAAGAATGCACTGCGCTGGGGACCAGCACCTTGGTGTAAAAGGTGGTAGAACTCATAGAGTTCTAAGCCCAGAAAGCCTGCGCCGAATACGCCGGTAATGGCCAGCCAAATCATGGTGCCCTTGAGTTTGCGCTGCTGCATCTGCAGCATGGCAAAGCCGTAGGTGATCGACGAAAACAGCAGAAAACTGGTGTTTAAGGCGACTAGCGGCAGATCAAATAAATCTGCGCCCGATGGCCCACCCGCATAGTTTTGGCTCAATACGCCATAGGTGGCAAACAGCGCGGCAAAGATGAGGCAGTCGCTCATCAAATACAACCAGAAGCCCAGCAGCGTGCCGTTGGCGACGTGATGCTCTCCCTTAACGAGGAAGTCGAATTGGCCCGGCTCTGCGGCCGGCATAGCAGTAGAGTGAGACATCTTAGGCAGCTACCTCGGTACGTTGGGCTTCGACTAACGCGACCTCTTCAGCCGGTATGTAGTAGTCGCGCTTGTAATTAAAAGTGTGTGCAATAATGGCGATCATTAGCGCCGCAAACGTCAGACCGCCGATTAACCACATATGCCAAACCATCGCGAAACCGAATGCTGCGCTGAGGCCTGAGATCACCATGCCGGCAGCGGTGTTTTTTGGCATGTGGATGGGCATAAAGCCATCAGTTGCGCGTTTAAAGCCATTGCTCTTCATATGCCACCACGCGTCAAGATCGTATACCCGTGGGGTAAAGGCGAAGTTGTATTTGGGTGGTGGCGACGAGGTCGACCACTCGAGGGTGCGGCCACCCCACGGATCGCCAGTTTCGTCGCGCAGCGAGTCGCGGCGCTTATAGCTCACATAGAGCTGAACCAAGAAGGCGATGATACCTGCGCCGATTAACACCGCGCCACCTAGGGCAATCTGGAACCAAATCTGCAGCGATGGATCGTCGAAGTGGCTCATGCGGCGGGTGACGCCCATAAAGCCCAACATGTACAGCGGCATAAAGGCGAGGTAGAAACCAATAAACCAGCACCAGAACGAGACCTTGCCCCAGAACGGTTCCAGCTTGTACCCGGTAACTTTGGGATACCAGAAGGTAATCGCCGCGAAGGTGCCGAACACCACGCCACCGATAATGACATTGTGGAAGTGAGCAATTAAAAACAGGCTGTTGTGCAGCACAAAGTCAGCAGGTGGCACAGCTAATAACACGCCGGTCATGCCGCCAATTACGAAGGTGATCATAAAGCCGATGGTCCACAGCATCGGGACTTCAAACTGTATGCGACCACGGTACATGGTGAACAACCAGTTGAAGATTTTCGCGCCAGTGGGAATAGAAATAATCATGGTGGTGATGCCAAAGAAGCTATTCACCGTTGCGCCAGATCCCATCGTAAAGAAATGGTGCAGCCACACGAGGTAAGACAGAATCGTGATGACCAAGGTCGCGTAGACCATGGACGAGTAACCGAATAGGCGCTTACCACTGTAGGTAGAGACGATTTCTGAGAACACACCAAAGATCGGTAGAATCAGGATGTAAACCTCTGGGTGACCCCAGATCCAAATCAGGTTTACGTACATCATGGCGTTGCCGCCAAGATCGTTGGTGAAGAAGTTCATGTCCAAATAGCGGTCTAAGGACAGCAGGGTCATTACCGCTGTTAAAACGGGGAAAGCCGCCACAATCAGGATGTTAGTACACAGCGCGGTCCAGGTGAAAATCGGCATTTTCATCATGTTCATGCCGGGCGCGCGCATTTTGACAATGGTCACGACAAAGTTGATGCCCGACAGCAATGTGCCGACCCCGGCAATCTGTAGGGACCAAATATAGTAATCCACCCCGACCCCGGGACTTTGCAGTATTCCGGTTAATGGCGGGTAGGCCAGCCAGCCGGATTTGGCGAATTCACCGATAAACAGTGAGATCATGATGAGCGCCGCACCGGCACTGGTCATCCAGAAACTGAGGTTGTTTAAAAATGGGAATGCCACATCTCGGGCGCCGATCTGCAGGGGCACGATATAGTTCATTAAGCCAACCACAAAGGGCATGGCCACAAAGAAAATCATGATCACGCCGTGGGCGGTAAATATTTGGTCGTAGTGATCTGGCGGCAGATAGCCGGTAGCTTCACCAAAGGCCATGGCTTGGTGAATTCGCATCATGATGGCGTCGGCAAAGCCGCGGAGCAGCATGATTAAACCCAGAATCATATACATCACGCCGATGCGTTTGTGATCGATGCTGGTAAACCACTCCTTCCACAAATAGCCCCACACCTTGTAGTAGGTGAGCGCGCCAAGCAAGGCTATACCACCGAGGGCAGCGACCACAAAGGTCGCGACCAAAATTGGATCGTGAAATGGGATGGAATCAAGGCTTAAGCGCCCAAATATAAGAGTACTTAGATCAGACATGAGAGTTACCGGCGCCCTGACGCGCTAAAAGTGAATGGGACGGACGCATTGCGACCACGGTAATTGCACAAAAATAGCTAGTGGGCATGGTGACCCTCGTCATGTGTTTTGGCTGTTGAATTTGCAGAGCTTGGCGCGGCGACTTCACTTTTGTGGCTGCCGTGGTGCTTCATCATGTCTTTCATGCACAGGGTGCCAGGCTCAACGCAGCGGTTGAGAATAGCGTCGTAAAGCTCGGGCGCCACTTCTCGATAGTATTGAACGGGGTTGTATTCGCTAGGCTCAGCGAGTTCGGTGTATACGCTGCGGCTGAGGATGTCGCCGTCGGTTTTAACCTTGCTCACCCACTCGTCAAACTCGATCTCTGGCATGCCTAAGAATTTAAAACGCATGCCATTAAAGCCCGCACCAGAGTAATTGGCAGAGAAACCGTCGTAGCTACCGGCTTCATTGATAACCGCGTGCAGCTGGGTTTCCATGCCGCCCATGGCGTAGATTTGTCCCGCCAGGGCCGGAATATAAAAGGAGTTCATCATGGTAGTCGCAGTGATTTTGAACTTTATTGGCCGGTCCACGGGGGCCGCCAATTGATTCACCACCGCGATACCTTGCTCGGGGTAAAAGAACAGCCATTTCCAGTCCATGGCGACCACTTCAACAATAAGCGGCTCAACACCCTCTGGAACGGGGCGACCTTCGTCAATGCGATCTAGAGGGCGGTAGGGGTCGAGCTGGTGGGTGCTCACCCAGGTTAGTGCGCCCAAGGCGATAATAATGGCCAGCGGTGCAGCCCAGATTACCAACTCCAAGTTAGTGGAGTGGTCCCAGTCTGGCGTGTAGGTGGCCTCTTTATTGGATGCCCGATAGCGCCAGGCAAACAGCAGGGTCAGGACAATGACCGGAACCACGACGATCAACATAAGAATCGTCGCCCATACAATTAGCTTGGCCTGTTGCGCCGCAATATCGCCCGACGGCGACATAACCACGGTGTCACAGCCAGACAGCAGGGCCATTCCGATAGCGGAAACGAATATAGTGCGCAAAGTTTTAGAAATCGACATCGCCACTCGCAAGTCCAGATGTTAATAAGAGGACGCAGACTTTAAGCGAATTGGGCTTGGGAAAGAATTGGACAATTTGTCCTATGGCTGGCGTGGGGGAAACGGAGTAGTCTTTCAATAATTCATAAAACCTACGGATGAGCGCCGCACCATGGCCAGTACTACAAACTCTTCTCTCGCAGCTGATATGCAGACTCCAGCGGGTCACTCGCCAGTCGCCCCCGGCGAAATTGCCATTGGCGTGGTTATTGGCCGCGCCTCAGAACATTTCGACTTTTTTGTGTTTGGCATGGCCTGCGTATTGGTGTTTCCGAGCGTATTTTTCCCCTTTGCCAGTACCTTAGAGGGCATGCTTTACGGTTTTGCTATTTTTTCTATGGCATTTGTCGCGAGACCCTTCGGTACCGCGCTGTTTATGAATATACAGCGCCGCTGGGGTCGCAGCGTTAAGTTAAGTAGCTCGCTGTTTTTATTGGGCACCGCAACCGCTGGCATCGCTTTTTTACCGGGGTATAACTCGATTGGTGGCGCCTCAATATTCTTCCTCGCTATGTTCCGTATTTTACAGGGCTTTGCGCTTGGCGGCTCGTGGGATGGACTGCCGTCGCTGTTGGTGCTCAATGCGCCGCGAGCTAAGCGTAGCTGGTATGCCATGATCGGTCAGCTCGGTGCCCCAATCGGCTTCCTTGTTGCTAATTTATTATTTTACTACCTGATTCGTAGTGTTAGTGCTGAAGACTTCCAGGCCTGGGCATGGCGTTACCCTTTCTTTGTGGCCTTTGCGATTAATGTGGTCGCTCTGTTTGCGCGGCTGCGCTTGGTGCTTACCGAAGAGTATACCGCTGCATTGGAAGAGAGCGAGTTGGAGCCAATTAGCACCAGTGAAATGTTAGAGAAGCAAGGCCCCAATATTTTCCTCGGTGCCTTCGCCGCACTCGCTAGCTATGCTTTGTTTCATATTGTGACCATCTTTCCGCTGTCGTGGATCGCTTTAGGTGAGTCGCAATTAATTGGCAATGTGTTAATTGTTCAGGTGTTCGGCGCTTGCATTGGTATCATCGCGACCATAGCTTCAGGCGTCATTGCCGACCGCATTGGCAAACGCACCACCGTGTCATTGATGGCGGTGCTTATTGGCATCTTTGCATTGTTTACACCAATGCTGATGAGCGGTACTCCAGTAATGCAAGACACCTTTATACTGCTTGGATTTGCGCTGCTCGGCGTCTCATACGGCCAGGCCTCGGGCACCTTAACAGCCAACTTTGAACGCCGCTTCCGCTACGCTGGTGCGGCATTAACTTCAGATTTTGCATGGCTGTTTGGCGCTGCGTTCGCGCCGTTAATTGCCCTTGGTCTATCAGTGCATTTTGGGCTGATGGCAGTGAGTTTATATTTGATCTCCGGCGCGCTCTGTACCTTGTTGGCACTGCGAATCAGCAAGCATTTGGAGGCGGCAGACTAGGTTTTACGCTGTATCGAAGAATCGTAGCTGTATTTAAAGCCCCTTATATTGAATGCAATATAAGGGGCTTTTGTTTATTTCCTTCCTGTTCCCCAAAGTTGATAGCAAAAACGTTTCTCATATAAGAATAATTAATCCGATAATTTCAGTTTACTATAGCGCTTACCCTCGATTGGAAAGCGCTCTGTAAATCATTATTCGATAGTGGATGCTAGTGAATGCTTTTGGAAATGCTGTCATCGCTTTATCGGGTGTGAATATGCCGACATTAAAATTATGATGTGTGCGAGATCGAGGGGCGAGCTTATATTGGCTTGGATTAATAGACGAATAGGCAGCGGCTGGCGCATCAGCGAGTGATGCCAATCTATACTTCCACGAACAGAAATTTATTGAGTAAGAAAAATGGTGGGCCTTCCCAGACTTGAACTGGGGACCTGCCGATTATGAGTCGGATGTTTAGTGTATGCTTCATGTTATTTCACCTTATATGTAATTATAAATATTCTTTTAAATCAATAGATTGTGGTTATATTTAGTAATCTGGGCTAATCTTTAGTTACACAAAAAATGCGTACATACCACTTACATAGTATTTTCAGTGTAAGCCATGGTGATGTTAGGGAGTAGCTAATGAGCGTTACAATTATTACTGGCGCAGAGGCTGAGCGCGCCAGTAAAGAGGCTAAAGAGTTTATTGATAAGCGCATCGAGCAGGCTAAACGGCTTGGGGCGAAATCTACCGAAGGAATAATTTTTGAAGATGGCAAGGTCAGGTCAATAGATTTTGATGATGATGAGGTGTAGCTATGGCATCGAACAAACACAGCATCACAGACACCAAAGCCTATTCGTTTCCTGTACCTGAAAAAGGGCAAGCCTTCTACTGGGATACTAAGCAGACTGGCTTAGGCTTGCGTATTACCTCCGCTGGTACGCGAAGCTGGATAGTGCAAGGGTATGTAAATGGTAAGCCTCGCAGATTCACGCTTGGGCTATTGGATGACTTGCGGTATCAGGACGCGCGTGATGAGGCTGGGAAGATTCGCGGTGACATGCGGAAGGGTATAAACCCGCTTGTTGAGAAAAAGAGGAAGCAGAAGTCCAGCGAAGCCGGCGGTGTAACGCTCCGTGAAATAATGCAGGACTACATTGACCACAAGCGCACCAAGCATGGCCCACTTCGACCTAGTACTAAGCAGGGTATTAAGCTCAATGTAGAAAATGAGTTTGCGAGTTGGGCAGATAAGCCAGTGGCCACAATAAACCGCGAAGCTGTGGTAAAGCGGTTCCGTGAATTATCAAAGACGGCTCCCACACAAACCAACTTGGCATTTCGTAACCTGCGAGCGCTGCTAAATTGGGCGAGAGAAAAGTACAGTGCGCCAGATGGGAGCTATACCATTTTACCGCTTAACCCTGTGTCGCAGGCGCTTAAGCAAAATGGCCTTGTACAGTGGAATAAAGAAAAGCCGCGTGTGTCGCGTATCCCTAAGGGCAAGGTCGGTGATGTGTGGTTGCTGCTGGAGGAATACAGCGATACTGATACGCAAATCGCGACGACTAGCACAAGTGCTGATTTGATTGCCTTTCTGTTGTTGACTGGTTGTCGTGTGGGAGAGGCTAGCCAGTTGACGTGGGAGCATGTGCGCTTGGATGCGGATGTACCCACATTTCATCTTGAGCTTACGAAGAATCATAATCCGATAACGCTGCCGATTAGTGATGCACTGCATACGGTTCTGACGCGTCGGTCTCAAGCTCGCGTTAATGGTGGCTCGTATGTGTTCCCAGCCGTGCGCGGTAAGAAAGGATATTTACACGACCCAAGGGCAATGATGAAGCGCGTTGTTGAGGTGGCTGGTGTGTCGCTTAGTCCTCATGACATGCGCCGTTCGTTCGAAGAGATTGCAGAGTATGCTGGTGTCGATTCAGATAGGCGGCGTGTATTGCTTAACCATATTGGTGGAGATGTTCATTCTGCGCATTACGCAAACAATGCAGATCCTGAAGTGCTTATGGTTGAAGTGCAGAAAGTTGGTAAGTGGATTTTGAATCAGGCTGAAATTGCGCGGACTGCGAAAGAGGGCGGGGAAAACGTGGTGAAGATGAATGGGTAGTATGATACTGAAGTGTTACCCGCACTTTATCCACAGGATCATTTTAAAGTGTAGCTTGTAATTTCGTTTAAGAAAATATAACTTAATAGCAACACATATTTAGTGCTAGGTTTGGCATGGGTCAAGTCTAACATTGGACTGCATGGGCAGAGTGGAAATTGACAGCTTTATAAGGCTGTTCCAAGTTTCTTCGCTGCCCATTTTTCGTTTTTGGGTTTGCGAAAAGTTAGCAGGACAACCCATGACTACTGAAAAACTACTCACCACAACGCAAGCGGCAGAAATGCTTGGCTTATCTCCCAACACGCTGAACATGTGGCGAAGCCTTAAGCGTGGCCCTAGGTTTATCAAAATTTCTAAAAGTGTTCGATATTCTCCGCGTGAACTTGAGGGCTATTTGGAGCAGCAAACTCGCGAATGCACTAGCCGCCGAAACCTCCAGACATATTAGAACAAGGTACTAGCAATACTATGTTTTTAAATATTTTTTCGGATGTATTTCAATCACTTCGTGAGGCGCTATGCGTTTCATGTGATTGATATGTAATTAATTAAAAAATGCGGACAACTGGGAGCGTAGTGTTTACACATTACGGTGGCGTTCCCCCCATTGCCCGCTAATACAGCATTACAGCTCACAGCAGCACGTTTAAAGGAAAGTACTATGAGCAACACTAATATTAACCAAACGTCGGGCGTGGGGCCAGGCTGTACTAAGCATGGGGCGGAAGCCGCGCAAGCGCCTACCCTGGAAATAATGCAGCGCTGCCCGCGTTGGCTTTTGTGGCGAGAAGAGCCTAGCTCTAACCCAGAAGGTAAGCCGCGAAAGGTTCCCTATTATATCAACGGCAAGCGTCGTAGTGGAGCACTAGACTCACCCGAAGATTTGCAGCAGTTAGCTGGCTTTAATGAGGCAAATCAAATGCTATCGCAAGGAGGTTATACGGGCCTCGCCTTTGCATTGGGGTTGGATGTTGGTAATGGCGGGCATTGGCAAGGTATTGACTTGGATAACATCGAAAGCAATCACCTATCTGATTTGGCGAACAATGCGCCGGGGTATGTCGAGTTTAGCCCGAGCCGCTTGGGTATTCATGCTATTGGCTATGGTCGAGGGTTTAACGCACTTGGAAGCAACGGCACAGGGGTTGAAGCATATTCCGCAGGGCGCTTCTTTACCTTCACCAGCGAAGTGATACGCGACTCAGGTCTTACGTGCCTTGCTGATTATGTGGTGCAGCGTGCAGCACCTGCACATGGCACGGGACGCTCTCCCGCTTCCTCGTTCGCTGCCTCCGTGCATGTCGAGCCAAGAGTAATCACCGAACTGCGCTCGGCACTGTTTCATCTCTCGTCCGATGAATACAAGTTGTGGACTGATATGGGGCTTGCATTGTACTGCCTTGGTGATACGGGGCGCGGGCTGTGGATGGACTGGTCTGCCACATCTTCCAAGTTCAACCCTTCGGAGGCTGCAAAGAAGTGGCCGTCCCTCAAGTCCCGCAATTCCGGTTATCAAACCGTTTTTCATACTGCGCAGCAACGCGGCTGGGTAAACCCGAGAAGTAATGAGGCGCAATTGGTCGCAAATGTAACAGCTAGTAATTTTGAAATTGACATAGAGGAGGCTAGCGAAGTGACTATTGAGTATTTGGATAATCCGTGGATACCCAAGGGGCTTGCTATAGGTTTTTATGGGCGGGGCGAGTCTGGCAAGTCATCGGCTGTGGCCACATTCTGTTCAACTAACAGTGCTAGCTACTCGACTTTATGGATTACAAGCGAGGAGGCTGAGGCCCATATTAAAAAGAGGCATCAGGAGTTGGGTTCGCTCCCTAACACCCTCGGGACGCTTGCTATTGCGGGTTTTGATTTATACACGCAGTTAGAGTCTGCAATACAGCAAGCGAAGGATAAGTTAGGCAGGCCTTTAGGGTTTGTCGTGCTGGATTCGGTTTCCGCGCTAGTTACTTGGGGCAAGGGTGAGAGTCCGAATGATGAAGCGTCAGTAAAGCGTCTAGTCGGGCATATTGATAGGCTTGCACAGGAAAATGGGGTTAGCATTTTAATGATTGGTCATATGAATAAGAGTAAAGGGCGTGAGCATATAGCTGACACTGTTTCTGGTTCGCTGGCATGGACAAGCTCAACCCGCCTTTCATACACACTACAAAAGCTACCTGAACAGGATTACATGGGCTTTATGCGCACAGTAAAGTCTAATCTTGGTGCGCACTTTGGTTCCTTTTATCAAACCGTTCCCGTTCATACAATGGCACCTAATATAGATGGTTATATGGCCTCTCTGTGTGGGGTTAAGTTTGAAGGGTCGCGTATATACGGCCAGCAGGCTTTAACATTGGCTATGGCTGACGATGATGACCCCGTGGTTAAGAAGGCAGAAGAGAGGCAGGACAAGGTAGTTAAGGTGATAACGACCATTCTTACTTTTCTGAGTGATGGTGCGCTTAAAACACGGGCTGACATTGAGGCTGAGTTTCCATACCTCGGTGTGACTAAGCGCCAGTGGCCGGATGTGGATAAGGGCTTGCAGAGTGAGCGTGTGTTGATTACAAGCGGGCAGAAGAATATGAAGCAGTACCATTATAATCCTTTGTTACCGGTATAGGGGTAGGGGGGTATGTATTAGTTGTACACAGTTGGCCCGCTACCCCCCTCCTAAACAGCTTGCACAACTGGGCCAACTGGGCCAACTAATATATTTATATATAAATATATATAAGTAAAAAAATGGCTATAGCGTTAGTTGTCGCAGTTGGCCCAGTTGTACCGTTGTTTAGGAGGGGGGGTAGCGGGCCAGCTGCACAGAAATCCATTAGCTGTGCTTTATATCTTTAGTCATTGCAACCATGCTAGCTCTTACTTATGTGGGGCCGACTCCTGTGTTGCTTTAACGCTTACCCGCTGCGTAGCTATGGCTCTCAGTGCGAACGTGCGCTGTGGAGCGCTACGGGCGGTTTTGCGTAGCTTTGCAATTGGGGTTGTAGGGTTATTTTGCTAATTTAATAAAAAACTAACAGGTAATATATGTCGCTAATATTGGAACCTAATATGACTAGTTGGATGTTCTAAAATTTAAATAATTTGTTAACTTATTGTTTTTTAATAAAGTTGTTGGTGATGCAATTTGTTCGTGTATATGCTTGTACGTGCTAAGTAATTAAATTGTTTAAGGAGTCAGGAAAATGGTCAATTCAGTGCAAGTAAAAAGAAGTGTTAGCCCAACATTGCATCCAGCAAATATTACAAGCTTGCCGGGATTTGAGGGAGACAGAGGGTATGTTCAGCACAGTGCTGATGCCTTAAATATGGTCTACCAGTCTATTGAGCATGTGAGGGAGGCGAGGGTGAAGCTTTCTCATGATGAAAGCCGAACGCCGAAAGCGCGTGTGTTAATGGCTGCACAAATGGCAGATAGCTATCTTGGCAAAATTCAAAAAACGATGGAGGCAAGCTGGGGTAAGTTGAGTTCCGCTATTGACTATACAGAGGCCGCGCTTTCTAAGCCTATGGAGGAGTATGCCGGAATTGGAAATGTGGCTACGGAAATTAGGGCGCATCTTAAAAGCATGACACCGAGTAAGCGTGTTGAATTTCTCGCGGATGCCTTTGAGCGTGCAGATGAGAAAACACTTAAATCCGTTCTTGGTGCGCCTTCCTATTTGTCGGGAATGAGCGATATAGAGCAGCAGCATATGACGCGGAATTACCACAAGAGAAATAACCCTGAGTTAGCTTCACGGCTGGAGTTAATGAAAAGTGTGCGTGGCAAGCTGGAGCAGGTTAAGCCAATTATTTTTAAAGAGTTTGAGAGCGCTGTAGGTGCGTCTGGTTTTGAGATTGAGAAATTGAAAGCAACCAGCTCTAGCGTTGAGGCAGCAATAGTCCTTCGTGAGTTTGCGCCATCGCACGATTAATATTTTGGTGTTCAGAACAATTTTTTGGAGGTGCGTTATGTCATTAGAGGCTGAGGTTGTTTCGGGGGATGGTTCGGTTGGCCCCCAAGTTAAAAAAGCGGGGAACCCTCGCTGGAAGAAGGGTGTATCGGGTAATCCTGCGGGTAGGCCTAAAGGTATCGTTGATCGTCGTGCGCGACTAAATAGGATATTGGCAGGGAAAGCGGAGGATGTTTTGAATGTGGTTATAGCTGCGGCTCTTGGGGGTGATGTTCATTCAGCAAATATCATCTTGTCTCGCGTAGTTTCTACGCTACGTCCTCAAGACGAACGTGTGGAGTTTGATTTTGATGCTAGCGCGCCTATGTCAAGTCAGATTGAGCAGGTGCTTAAGGCAATGGCGCAAGGGGAGATCAGCCCTGATGCAGCCAAGCAGATAACGGAATCAATTGGCGTGCTAGATGCAATTCGTCAGGCGGAGAGTTTGGGGGCGAAGTTAGCGGCATTGGAGGCACGGTGATGAAGCTAGATCGAGAGCTTGCAGAAAAATTGCGTATTCCTGTTTGGGGTATGAAGCCGTTTGATATTGTTAGGCATCAAAAGCGACTCATGGGTACGGGGCTCTTTGATGAGCTTAAGCGGACGCAGGGGTTTCGGGGGAATGTGATACTTCAATCTAGTCGCAGTGTGCAAACGGTGGCCGTGTACTTTGTCCAGCGTGAAGACGGGCAGATATTTTTTGGTTGTTTACCTTCGGGTCTTATTCATTTTGATAACATTAAATGTTACTTAGACCCGAATATCGCAGCTGAATTGATAGTGTGTGATGTCCCTGCGGTTGAAGTAAGTCGTTCTTGGCAGGGTTATTTGCACCCTGAGTACGGTGCGTTGGCGTTTTTGGGTGATTTTCATCCCTCGCATAGTGCTAGAGTTGCTGCGTGGCTTAGGTTGGCTGAAATGTTTCCACCTGAATTGTCGAGCGAGCAGCGTGCAGCAATGGTAAGGGAGGCAGTGTTTAAGTTGGGTGTGCTAGGGGTTGGTTATGAGAAAACGTATCCCTAGTGGGCTAGTTAGTCGTGCTGAGAAAATAATAAGGGATAGTAATCTGCAGCGGCGTCGCCCAATTATGCTGGTGCCCCGAATGTTGCCCGTTGATGAGTGGGATTGCATAGCAAGCAAGATGCAGCGTTTGTTGAAGGATAATGTGGTTAAAGATGTGGCTCCAGACTATGGTGACTTGCCAAGGCTGGAGCTGGTGGCGGCTAGATAGCTATGTTTTAAGATTATTTCAACTTATGACAGTGTTCGTGCGTGTTTATAGCCTGAAATACTCGTAATATTCTCAGGTAGGTCAGGCTCTGAAAGAAGGGGTAGTAGTAAATCTTCTGTTTGGGTTAGTCCTGCTAAAAATTCGGCCTTCATGCCTAGCTCATTTAATAGGCCTCCAAAATTTTTTCCGTAAGTTTGAAGTAGAAGCTGTAAGCTCGATGGCAACAATTCGGGCAAATCTAGCGGAACTTTGTCATCATAGTATTCTTCTTTTGTTTGCTTTGTTTTACTAAAGTGGATATTGGCCGTTCGATACTGTGATGGGGTGATTAAGCCATATTGGTTAAGGCGATAAATTATAGCTTTAGCACTTATGCCCCACTTTATTTTTATGGCAGTGATGGAGTTCCAATCAATCCTTGTTTTACTTTTGCTTGTATATTCTCTAATTATTGCGGCGCGAGGAAGTAAGAAATGACTGGCAAAGTGATCGGCTTGCGCTTCTGTATCTCTATCTCCAGTTTCAATTCCATCATGGCCTATAATATGTAGCATTTCATGCCCGATATCCATTCTGATGCGAGGTGCATTTTTTGTGGTATTCAGAATGATTAATGGTCGGCATCTATTTAACGATAGTGCGTCAATTTTTTCAGATATAGCTCCAAATGTAGAAACTATCGCGCCAGCATTTTCTGCAACGCGGATCATATTTTTTATTGGGCCATCACCAAGATTCCAATATTTGCGGCACTCGTAGCTAGCTGACTCGGCGTCAGCTAAAGAAGAAATTTCTATCTGAGGGAAGTTTACCGTCGGAAGTTCAAGGTACCCTTCTAGTGTTTCAATGAGCTTATTTAGTAGTGTTGCACGTGCGGCGCTTTCTCTTCGAGAAGATACCAAGGTGGATTTGAGTTTTCTAAAGTGACATTCTTCTTCCTTCACTTGATTGCCTAGGGGATTGCAAAAAAAACTGGAGTCAACGTGGAGTTCATACGCTAGCGCAGCAATCATATCTTTCGTGGGGACTTTCTTGTTGCTAGTTTCAAGTTGGTGAATGTATTGGCGAGTAGTGTTTACGCGTTCACCCAGCTCATTTAGAGAAATGCCCGACATTAGTCGGGCAGCTCTTAAATTATCTCCATTGAATGTTGCTCTGTCTGTCATTCGTCGTGCTCTTCAGTATTGGATGCTTTGTCTTTTTTCATTTTTGGCAAGGATGCAACTGCTGGAGGCAGCTCAACAGGTGCGCTCTCAGTGACATCAACGCTAACTAGGTTGGTGTACGCACCGAATATTGGAACTGTTCGCGACGCAATAATTTCGCCTGATTCGCTCATGCCAAAAAATTCGATGTTTGTTGTTACGCCTTCTAGATCTGTAGATACCGCATATACCCAGACTAGCTTTTCAGGAATCGGTGCATCAAATAGCAGGGAATTTTGCTTTAATTCTGGATATGATTGTGCGCGTGTATAGATGTTTTTTTTGGGCTTACTTGCTGTGCCCCTATAAAAGCTAAATTCAACGTGACCAATGCTCCCGATGAAATGTAGTGATGGGTCAACAACACCTAACCAGTCATGGATTGTTGCTTGGTATATGATTTCGCTCATTGTCCAGGCGTGACCACGACACCCTATGTTCCAGCCAATATCTCGGTCTTCGACCGAATCGAGATTTTCAGCTCTGATGCGGGCGATCAGTTGCCCAATATAATCAATGCGGTCGTCTGTTAGGCAGGAATGAAGGTCGGAAGGCTTTTTGATCATGCGGTGATACCCATAGGCGGTAAGTATACTGCTATTATATGGGCAATTAGCTATATTTGTCAACCAGAATTCGGTATGTAAACCAAGATATCACCTGTCAACCATAAGTCTACTGAAGCTCCTGTCAGTTTTAATTTGTGTAAGTGCTTTGTAACCGTTATTTTATGCGGTGCTTCGTAAAGTAAAAAGCCCCGAAAACCTTGCGGCACGGGGCTTTGATATGGTGGGCCTTCCCAGACTTGAACTGGGGACCTGCCGATTATGAGTCGGATGCTCTAACCAACTGAGCTAAAGGCCCTAAAATCTATATTTTAAATACACGTCAAATACATGGGGTGCTTTGTGAAAAACAAAACTCTACATAACCAATTGTATTTTTTGTGTTTTTTCTTTTTTCCTTCTGTTTAGAACATCCAATTATGAGTCGGATGCTCTAACCAACTGAGCTAAAGGCCCATTTTTCTTGTGCTGAGTGCTGTTGGTGTGGGCTAAATCGTGAATTTAGTTACGCCAATCAGTTCAGCTGCGGTGGTTTAACCCCACGCCGTGGCGTGTACACCGGAAAAACAGCGCGCATTATAATGCTGGTGAGGCCAGTTGGCCAGCGCTTCCTTAATCCCTTGTTTGTCGGAAGTCATTGAGGTGCCATGCTATTTTTGTGCTTAAGTGCTGTTTAAGTGCAATAATCTAGTGGACATGGTCTGGTAGAAGGAAATGACTTTGGACGACAAAGAGCGGATTTTTAAGGCGTATCTTGATGATAAGCGTCAGTCGCTACAGGCGCCGCTGGCGTCGGTGGCTGCGTATACCGAGTCCTTGCTGGAGTTACCGGCGATTGCGGGTGACGGCGCGCTGCTGGCTGATGCCCAGCGCATTGCTCGTGCGGCGGCTGAAATACTTGATGTGCTGCAGGTGGTTTCGACCCTCAGTGTGACGTCGCAAACCGAGATTTCCCGTCTGCGCCACGACTTGCGCAATGCTATTGGCTTGGTCGATGGTTATAGCGAGATGTTGATGGAGGATTGCGATGCGGCCGAAGCGCAAGCATTTCTCAGCCAAATTCGGCACCAGTCGCGGCTGTTCCAAGAGCGCTTAGACGGCTTTTCGTTGCAGGCCACTGAATCTGCAAAAGCGGATCCTATTGCCGCGATGTTTCAGAGTTTTAAGCGGGGCATTATCCGCGATGATAAGGATCATCTCACCGGCAGTATTTTGGTGGTGGATGACAACGACAGCAGCCGAGATTTATTGGCCCATCAGTTGCAACGCCAAGATCATATGGTTATTGAGGCCGCGAGCGGCGAGCGCTGCCTAGAGGTGATGCGCAGTGCCAATCCAGACTTGGTGCTGCTCGATTTAGTGATGCCTGATATGAATGGCTATGAAGTGCTGCAGGTGATTCGCAGCGATGAAGCTCTGCGTCGCATTCCGGTAATTGTTGTCAGTGGTATGCAGGATGAAGAGGGCGCTGTGCGGTGTATAGACGCGGGTGCAAGTGATTACTTACTTAAGCCGGTGAACGCAACCTTGTTGCGGGCACGAATTGGCGCACTATTAGAGACCAAACGCTGGCAAGATCGCGAACGGGAGTATTTGGCTGAGCTGGAAAAGAGTCAGCGCTTTATTCGCAAGGTGTTTGGTCGCTATTTGTCAGATGAAATCGTACAGCGACTGCTGGACGATAATAATGGCTTAAGCATGGGGGGCGAGCGTCGCACCGTCACCATACTTATGGCGGATATTCGGGGCTTTTCGGCGATTAGCGAACAGTTGGCGCCTGAACAGTGCGTGCAGCTGCTGAACAATTACCTTGGGGTGATGACTGAAATTATTCAGCGTTATCGTGGCACGGTTGATGAGTTTGTTGGTGATGGAATTCTGGCGATTTTTGGTGCGCCGGTGAGCGATAAGGATGACTGCGACCGCGCGTTGGCCTGCGCGCTAGCGATGCAATTGGCGATTAAAGAAGTGAATGCCCGCAACCGTGCCGATAACTTGCCCGAGATTGCGATTGGTATTGGTTTGAATACCGGCGATGTGGTGGCTGGAAATATCGGATCGGAGCTGCGCTCCAAATACGGCGTGGTTGGTCACAATGTGAATCTTACTGGCCGAATAGAGTCTTGTACTGTGGGCGGGCAAATATTAGCCTCACCCGCGACCGTGGCGGCAGCGTCGGTGGAAGTATTGACCGGCAAAGGCGTTGCGGTGGATTTAAAAGGCATGGTCGAGCCGCTCGAATTAGCTGAAATACTCGGGGTGGGCTTACCCTATGACTTGCTGCTGGAGTCTGTTCAATGCCAGTGGCAGGCGGTGCAGCCGCCAATTGCGTTGAAATTGAGTTTGATGGCAGCCAAGCAAGTTGCCGACCAGGGCTTGACCGGCTTGCTGGTGGCAGTGGCGGGTGAGCAGCTGCGTTTGCAGAGCACAGAACCATTGGCCTTGTTAGCAGATGTACGGGTGGAAGGTTTGAGTGAAAGTTGTTACGCCAAAATTACTGATAAACAAGACGATATCTATACGCTAACCGTGACCTCGGCCACGGCTGGTCTGCGCAATGAGCTTAGTAAATTGCCGACACTTACATCTTGAGCGAGAAATTGATGCCAAAAGTATTACTGGTTGAAGACAATGAAATGAATCGCGATATGTTGAGTCGACGATTACAGCGCAAGGGCTACCAGGTGTTGCTGGCCATAGATGGTCAGCAAGGCATTGACCTGTGCCGAGCGGAACTGCCTGATTTGCTATTATTGGATATGAGCTTGCCTGTGAAGGATGGTTGGCAAGTGGCAAGTGAAATGAAGGCCGATAGCGGGCTTAGTCATATTCCCATTATTGCCCTGACTGCTCATGCTATGGCTGATGACCGGCAGCGCGCATTGCAGGCGGGCTGTGACGATTACGATACCAAACCGGTTGATCTGCCGCGTCTCCTGTCAAAAATTGAACGCTTGCTAGGACGCGTGGAATGAGTTTTACGCGTCGGCTGACTTTATCATTTGTCGCTATTTTAATGCTATCTCTGGGTAGTGTGCTTATTCAGGTTTGGGGCAACGACTCGCGGCGACGTAATGTCTGGCTGTTGCAGCATGTTATTCGCACCCAGTCTGAACTCAATGATTTCAGTCAGCGAATGTACAGTACTCACCGTAAAATTTTGGTCGTTGATGCCTTGTCGGAGTCAGGGGTCGAAAACCGCATTACCGCCGCGGAAAGGCAAGAGTTACTTAGCACCATCGATGCTTTATTGGCGCTCGAGGGCGAGCTGAACGATGATTTGCAAGAATACCTCGAAGAGGGGCGTTATCAGTATTTGGAAGCGCAATTAATGTTGCGCCGCTGGCGTGATTTTCTCGAACGTGGCAGTGAGTTAGATACAGAGAGCCTGCAGCGTGAATATGAGGCGCTAAGCGGCAGAATTAGCGCCAATGAATGGTATTTATTGACTCGTTCAGATGAAATTAACGTCGGCTTACGCAATGTCGTGAGCAAGACGAACAAGGTTGCGTTGGGAGTGTTTTTGTTGGCACTGCTAACGACCTTCATTCTGGGTTATTACATGACCCGCTATACCCGCCGCTCTATTCGGCAACTACAGAAGGGCACTGCTGAGTGGGGTAGTGGCAATTTTGACTACAGCATTGGCGATATGGGCTACGACGAGTTTGGCCAGCTCGCCAAGTCCTTTGATGACATGGCCTCTAATCTGCGTGAAGCGATGGCGCGGGTTCGCGATGCCAGTCGTCGAGCGGATGCGGCCAATCAGGCCAAAAGTGGCTTTATGGCGAATATGAGTCATGAATTGCGCACACCGATGAATGCCATTATTGGCTACTCTGAAATGCTGCTTGAGGATATTGAAGACGAGCCTGAAATGCCGGTCGAGCGCCTGCGCCCAGATTTAGCGAAGATCCAGCTTGCCGGTAAACATCTGCTCACCCTGATTAATGATGTCTTGGATATCTCGAAAATTGAATCTGGGCGCATGGCGGTATATTGGGAAGATGTTGCGTTAGAGGAAGTGTTACGTGACGTTGAAGTGACGATGGCGCCGCTAATGGCTAAGAATGGCAACACCTTGCACTGCCATTTTGAACTCCAGAGTGAATTGATACGAACCGATGTAACGCGCTTGCGCCAAATACTTTTAAACCTGCTCAGTAATGCGGCTAAGTTTACGCGGCAGGGAGACGTCCATCTCTCAGTGTTGGAAAAGTCGGTGAGTGGTCGCTCCTACCTTGTTGCAGAGGTCCGTGACAATGGTATTGGTATGACTGAGGAGCAACTGGGGCGGGTTTTTGACGCCTTTGTACAGGCTGATTTGTCGACTACCAAACAGTACGGTGGCTCCGGTTTGGGTTTGACAATATCCCGCAAATTTGCCGAATTATTAGGGGGGTCGATTACCGCTGAAAGTCAGCAAGGTAAGGGCTCGCGATTTGAGCTGGTACTGCCGTTAGATGCTCAAGAACTTGGTTTAAGCACGGAGTTTGACGGCGCTAGCATTGGCGATGTGCTGGTTATAGATGATGATCCAGCAGCATTGGAGTTAAGTGCGCGAACACTGGTCAAGGCTGGGTATAAGGTGCATCTGGCCAACTCCGGTGTTGAGGGTATGCGTATGGCAAGATCCCAGCGTCCGGATGTCATTATTCTCGATGTGATGATGCCTGGCATGGATGGCTGGCAAGTGTTGCACAATTTGCGCAGTGATCAGGCACTGTTTGATGTGCCGGTATTAATGCTATCGATGCTCAATGAACGTGACTTGAGCTTGTTGCTGGGCGCAAATGAATACTTAGTGAAGCCGGTAGATAGCGCAACATTAACAGCCGTTGTTCACGAGTTACTGCCAGCTACCGCGGTCGGAAATTTATTATTGCTCGAACAAGGTGACGCGTTAGCTAAAGCTATCGCGCTATTGCCCGGCGCGGAATATTGGGAAATTTATCACTGTGTGGAGGTCGCCAAGGCGAAGGCCTTGCTGGAGGATCTGCCGTGGCAGCTGATCATCGTAGGGCCGCACAGCGATACGGATGCGGTAAACGACTTCTTGGCGTTTTTGCGTAAAGATTATGGCCGCAAGGTGCCGATTATGCTGGCCCAGACGGAGTCCGATATTCAGAGCCTGTGTGATCAGTTGGGCGCGTATTTAAATCGCAATTAAATGGTGTAAGCCCTTACTGCAGGCTCAGTTGACGCAGTTTTGCCAGTGCGCGCTGCAAGGCTAGGGTTTCATTATGGAGCTGTTGCTGCTTCGCTTCGGCTGCTTGTCGGCTTTGGCTTTCTAGGTTCAGGCGCAGTGTGCTTTCCAAATTAAGCTGTAAGCTAATA
>TARA_R110000772_G_scaffold15072_57_pt1 | contig 22922 bp, 24 predicted proteins | sample TARA_R110000772 | Tara Oceans TARA_R110000772 (sample SAMEA4397948) | marine metagenome | biome: Polar Biome; feature: [SRF] surface water layer (ENVO:00010504); material: water (ENVO:00002006), including particulate matter (ENVO:01000060) such as... | depth 5 m | reverse complement strand
TTGAAACCACCGCCGAGGCGGTTGCCGACTGCGCCCATGTTTATGCCACGACGGTACGTAAGCGGGCGATGACCAAGACAGTGCTGACGCCTTGGGAGGCTGCCGAGGACATGGCGCAAGCGAGCGGTAAATGCGCGATCCTGTTCGGGCCAGAGCGAGCCGGTTTGGAAATCGTCGATGTCGAATTGGCGCGCAAGATCATTACCGTGCCGATCAATCCGGAATTCGGGTCGCTCAACTTGGCCCAGGCTGTCATCCTTGTAGCCTATGAAATATCTAAAATGGATAGCGTCGGTAATGTCCAGCCAACGCTCGAAAAAATAGCAGCCGAACCGGCTCCGCAGAGAGAACTGGATATGTTTTACGAGCATCTTGAACGGGCGCTGGATAAAAACGGCTATTTCTACCCGGCGGAGCGGGCGATGGCGACAAAAGTGACGCTTCGCAATATGCTGACCAAGCCGGCTTGGACCAATGAAGAGGTCAAGACATGGCGCGGGGTTATCTCGTCGCTCGAACGGCCGCCCCGCAAGGACAAGGCCGAAAAATAGCCCGTAAGCGGACTATTTGCGCAGCTGATCCCATTTCTGTAATTCGTAGCTGATCGATGTTTCGACCAGCATTTCCCAGATCGCCGCCATCGTTGGCACCGGAACGCCTGCTTCTTCCGCCAGAGTTTTGACATTCTGCAAAACGGCCGCCTTGCGCACTTCATCGCGGACGACGTTGCGATCCTGCTTGATCCGGGCGGCGGCATCCATGCAGGCAAAACGCTGGGCCATCAAGGCGATGAGCTCCCCATCGATACGGTCCACTTGTTCGCGGACATCGGTCATGGTTTCCATGGGCGGCAGTGGCTCGGGATCATTCATGCCAGCCCATTAATCGCCAGCCATCAGAGAGTCGAGAGCCGGTGACTATATTCGCAAGATAATCGCCGGCTAATCCTGTTGACAATGGCGGCTTTGCTCGCCATAGGCGCGCTCTTGCAATTGGCTCCGCACCCCGGTGAAGCGGTAGCCGCATCAGAATGACTGTTCTGATGGTGCGCTCCGGGAAGACGATAAACAGCAAATGAGGAGTCATTGATATGACCAAACGTACAAGTTCGAAATATAAGCTCGATCGCCGCATGGGCGAGAATATCTGGGGCCGTCCCAAATCTCCCGTCAATCGTCGCGATTATGGCCCGGGCCAGCACGGTCAGCGCCGCAAGGGCAAGCTGTCCGACTTCGGTATTCAGTTGCGCGCCAAGCAGAAGCTCAAGGGCTATTATGGCGACGTGACGGAAAAGCAGTTCCGCCGCGCCTATAAAGAAGCCGCAGCGATGAAGGGCGATACCAGCCAGAACCTGATCGGCCTGCTCGAACAGCGCCTCGACATGGTTGTCTATCGCGCCAAGTTCACCCCGACCATCTTTGCTGCCCGTCAGCTCGTCAGCCACGGCCATATCCGCGTCAACGGCGTCAAATGTAATGTTGCTTCGCGCAAGGTTGTACCGGGCGACGTGATTTCGCTGAGCGCCAAGGCCCAGGAAATGCTGCTCGTTATCGAAGCGCAGAGCCTGCCAGAGCGTGATATTCCTGAATATGTCACGCCAGACGGTACCGACAAGGTAACCTACGTCCGCATCCCGACCCTGGACGAAGTGCCTTATCCGGTGACGATGGAACCCAATCTGGTCGTCGAATTCTATTCGCGCTGATTGTTTCAAAGAAATTCACAAAAAAGGGCGGCCCGTTGGAGTCGCCCTTTTTTTGTCTGTATTTTCGTCGCCCTCGGCAATGAAGTGTGGGTTGGGGGTCTGTGGCCCGCAACGCTTCTTGCCTTGCTGAAATGTGTCTGGCATTGAGCCTCTAACGCTTTTCGAGACACAGAATTTTAGAAGGATAGCTATATGTTGAAACGGTCGCTTTGGGTGCTGCTGGCACCATCGCTGATACTGGCTGGCTGCACGAAGATAGATGACGATGCTACGGGCGCCAAAATCCCCGAAATCGCGGCACCGGAATTGTCGGTGGAAACGATGAAATCGATCACCGAGCAGTTGTCTTCCGATGCTTTTGAAGGCCGCGCGCCTGGTACGCCGGGCGAGGAAAAAACGCTCGCGCTGCTGACCGAAAAATTTGCTGCCGCGGGCCTCGAGCCGGGCAATGGCGACAGCTGGTTCCAGGATGTGCCGCTCGTTTCGATTGAAGCGAAAAATGTTTCGCCGCTGACCGTAACCGGCGGGTCCGAGAAGCTCAGCTTTGCTTACGGCCCTGAAATGGTGGTCACCAGCTATCGGGAACAGCCGAAGATCGATGTCGCCAACAGCGACATGGTCTTTGTCGGCTATGGCGTGAACGCGCCGGAGCGCGGCTGGAACGATTATGAAGGCGTCGATGTCAAAGGCAAGACGGTGGTCATATTGGTCAATGACCCCGATTTCGGCACCGAAAGCCTGGAAGGCGATTTTGGTGGCCGGGCGATGACCTATTATGGTCGCTGGACATATAAATATGAGGAAGCGGCGCGTCAGGGTGCTGCGGCGGCATTGATCATTCATGATACCGATCCCGCCGCCTATGGCTGGAATGTCGTAGAATCGAGCTGGAGCGGACCGCAATTTTACGCGCAGACGGCCAACGGCGGAGCCGATAATACCAAGGCAAATGGCTGGATCCAGAAAGACGTTGCAGCGAAAATATTTGCCGCAGCGGGCAAGGATCTTGAAACGCAGATGAAAGCGGCCAAGAAGAAGGGCTTCAAGGCCGTTGATCTCGGGCTGAAGGCATCGGCTTCGTTTGAAAACACGATCGGCAAGATGGACAGCAAGAATGTTGTCGGTATTCTCAAGGGCAAGACGCGTCCGGACGAATATGTGATCTATACCGCGCACTGGGATCATCTCGGACGCTGCAAGCCTGCGGCGGACGGGGACGATATCTGCAACGGCGCGGTCGACAATGCGACCGGCACGGCGGCGCTGGTCGCTCTGGCAGAAGCGCATGTCAAAGCCGGTGCACCAGATCGCAGCATTATATTCCTTGCCGTTACCGCTGAGGAGTCCGGACTATTGGGTTCGAAATATTATGCGGAAAATCCGGTCTACCCGCTCAGCCAGACTGTCGGGGGCGTGAACATGGATGCGTTCGGCATGGCCGGACCTGCGAAGAACGTGATCGTGGTTGGCAAGGGCAAATCCGGTCTCGACCGCTATCTTGAGGCAGCACTCACCGGTGATGGCCGCGTGGCCGAAGCCGAGCCGACACCGGAGAAGGGCTATTATTACCGCTCCGATCATTTCAGCTTCGCCAAGCTGGGCGTGCCGATGATCTATTTCGAAGGTGGCGAAGATCTGGTCGACGGTGGCCGGGAGGCCGGTGAAGCGATTTCGAAAGACTATACCGAAAATCGCTATCATGGTCCGAAGGACGAATATGATCCGAACTGGAACTGGGACGGCGTGATGGGTGACCTGAAGGTTTATTATACCGTTGCCCGGATGCTGGCGATGACCGAGGACTGGCCCAACTGGAACGAAGGCGACGAATTCCGCGCCACGCGGGATGAAAGCCGCGCCGGTAGCTGATTACGATCACTGACCGGGTGATGAGATGGCCAGCAGAATGGGAACCGCATCAGGCGGTTTGGATCGGCTTTCCCGGCGATCCGGCGGAATGGCCGGCGGGACGGGAAGCCGCCCAGCGCGAAGTTGCGGCCTTTGCCGATGCGATTGCCGATGACGGCGCTGGCGAGGCGGTTGTTCTGGTGTGCCGCGATGCGGCTGATCAGGATATCGCCCGATCGCTGGTTCAGCCCTGCGTAAATCTTGTTGTTGAACCCTTCGGCGATATCTGGTTGCGCGACAGCGCGCCGGTTTTTGTCGCGGGTCCCAGCGGGCTTGATGGCCGGAACTTTCGCTTCAACGGCTGGGGCGGCAAATATGAAATGGCCGGTGATCAGGATATCGGTCAGCGGCTGGCACAGCGGTTTGACCTGCCGGTCAGCGAGCAGGACTGGATATTGGAAGGCGGCGCTATCGATGGCGATGGCGCAGGCCGGCTGATCACCACCGCGCAATGCGTCCTCAACCCCAACCGCAACGACGGGCTGGACAGGGAGCAGGTCGCCGGGCGGTTGCGCGATGCTCTGGCGGTGCAGGATATCTGCTGGCTGGGAGACGGGCTGGCGGCCGACCATACCGATGGCCATGTCGACAATCTCGCACGTTTTGTGGCTCCGAATAGGGTTGCCATTCCGCAAGCAGATAATGCTGACGATCCCAATGAAGCGATATTCGACGATGCCGCAGCGCGCGCCGCTGCATCGGGATTGCAGGTCGTTCGCCTGCCTTCCGCCGGACGATATGAAGTCGACGGAGATATCGCGCCGGCCAGCTATATGAATTTCTATATCGGCAACAGGGTGGTGGCTGTGCCGCAATATGGGGCGGCAAATGATGCCAAGGCGGTCGACCAGATCTCCGCGCTGTTTCCGGACCACAAGGTGATCGGGCTGTCCAGCCAGGCGCTGCTTCGCGGCGGCGGCAGTTTTCACTGCATATCGCAGCAGATCCCGCAGACAGATTAGTCCTTTATTACATATTGTCTCCCCGTGAACACAGGGTAGAGATGGGGGCAGAGAATATTAATCGAGAGGAAAATATCATGAAAAATCTACTGATGGCGAGCGCTTCGCTGGCACTGCTGGCAATGGCCGCTCCCGTTACCGCCAAACATCATGCAAAAGACGGCGCGGAAATGACCGACGCCAGCCTGCAATCGGTTCTGTCGCATGAGCGCCGCGCCGGGGACAAGGCCCGTGACATGTATCGCCATCCAGCCGAAACGCTGAGCTTCTTCGGTGTCAAACCGGAGCATACAGTCGTCGAATATGGACCAGGCGGCGGCTGGTACACGCGCGTGCTGGCGCCTTATCTTGCCGCAAGCGGACGATATATCGCGATCAATGCCGACAGCTCGTCCAGCAGCTTTGCGGATCGCGCGCGCGAAGCGCGGACAAAGGGCTGGCCCGAAAGCTTTCCGGAAACGGCGGCCAAGTGGACCGGTGTTGACGCCGGCAAGATACTTGCCTTCGAAAGCGACGAGATGCCGGATGACATGAAGGGCAAGGTTGACCGGATTTTGATATTCCGCTCGTTGCACGGTATGCTCAACGGAAACCGGGCGGACTCCGAACTGCGCGCCCTGCGTGATATGCTCGCCGATGAAGGGATGGTCGGCGTCGTCCAGCACCGGGCCAAGAAGGACGCATCCTATGCCATGTCCAACGGCACCAAAGGATATCTGAAACAGTCGTCGGTCATCGCCCTGTTCGAGTTGAACGGCTTTGAACTGGTCAGCCAATCCGAAATCAACGCCAATGCCAAGGACAAGTCCGACTATGACCGCGGCGTCTGGACATTGCCTCCGGTTCTGGCGCTGGGCGACAGCGACAAGGCCAAATATGAAGCGATTGGCGAATCCGACCGCATGACATTATTGTTTAAGAAGCGTCCTTAAGCCGCTAATGGGGCTGCTATGACCAATTTATCCGTAGCAGCCCTGCAGCTGCCCCTGAGCGGCGATGAACAGGCCAATATCTTCGCCGTCAGCGGCCTGATCGCCGAAGCGGCGGAGCAGGGTGCCCAGATCATCCTGCCTCCCGAACTGTTTGCCGGACCCTATTTCTGCAAGACCGAAGACGAGGCGCTTTTTGCGCTGGCGCAGCCGGTGAATGAAAGCACGCCGGTTTTGGCCATGCAGAAGCTGGCCAAGCAATATGGCGTCGCCATTCCGGCGAGCTTTTTCGAACGGGACGGCCAGCATTATTATAACAGCCTCGCGATGATCGATGCCGGTGGCGAGATCATGGGCGTCTATCGCAAAAGCCATATTCCCGACGGACCCGGCTATGAGGAGAAATTTTATTTCCGCCCGGGCAATACGGGTTTCAAGGTCTGGGATGTATTCGGCACGCGGGTCGGCGTCGGCATTTGCTGGGACCAATGGTATCCGGAAACGGCGCGGGCCATGGCGCTGATGGGCGCGGAAGTCCTCTTCTATCCCACCGCAATCGGCTCCGAACCCTATGACGCCGACCTCGACACCAGCCGCATGTGGCGCCGGGCGATGCAGGGCCATGCGGTGAGCAACTGCATGCCGGTGGTCGCCAGCAACCGCATCGGCGTCGAAGCGGAGCAGGCCTTTTACGGCCACAGTTTCATCACCAATGAATGGGGCGATCTGGTGACGGAATATGGCTCGCAGGAAACCGGCGTGCTGACGGCGTCACTCGATCTCGAACAGGCGCGCAAGCATCGTGCCGGCATGGGCTTTTTCCGGGACCGGCGGCCGGAGCTTTATGGGCGGCTGGCCGAGGACAAATAGACCGCCTGCTCGAACACTTGTTCAAACATCGCCACCGTGAGCCGCCCCGTATTCAGATTATAGCGGCTGCAGTGGTAGCTATCGATCAGAACACGGCCGTCAGGGAGGGCGTGGTGCGCGCCGTGGGCGAACTTGTTATCCGCCAATCTGAGTCCTTCCATCCGGATGATGCTGTCATGGGCGATTTTGCCCAGCGCCACTATGACCCGCAACCGGGGCAGGGCGCGGATCGGTTTCTTGAGATAATCGCGGCAATTGTTGATCTCGGCCCCGGTCGGCTTGTTTTCCGGCGGCAGGCATTTGACAGCGTTGAGGATGATGGCACCGTTGAGAGTGATGCCGTCGGCTGGATCATTGGCGAATTGACCATTCACAAATCCATATTTGGAGAGGGTGGCAAACAGCGTTTCGCCCGACGCGTCGCCGGTAAACGGTCTGCCGGTCCGGTTGGCGCCTTCGGTGCCCGGCGCGAGGCCCACGATGGCCAGCCATGCCTCGGGGTCACCGAAAGCAGGGACGGGCGCGTTCCACCAGTCCGGATGTTTCCTGCGCAGGCTTTTGCGCAGGCCGACCAGTCGCGGACAGCGGCGGCAGCCTCTTGGCGCTTCCGCAGCGGGAAGTGGGGCAAAAGCAAGGGGGCCATGATCGCTCACAGCCCCCCGCCTAAATTCAATCGGACTGGTCGTCCAGATGATTAGTCTTTCAGTTCAGCCGGAACGATGCCGCCGGCGGCCGCGATCTTGTTCATGACCTGCTTGTGCAGCAAGATATTGTCTTCGGCGGACCCGCTATAATCGCTGTTGCCGAGTTCCTGCGCCAGTTCCTTGCGGTTGCCATAGCTGGCGTCGATCTGGATCAGCTTCATCAGGTCTACGATCGAGGTGCGCCAGTTTAGCTTGTCCGATCCCGGGATGCTGTCGAGCCGCGAGGCCACGTCGACTTCGCTGATCGCTGCACGCTCGACCGGTGCTGCTGCCGGTGCTGCGGTTTTCGCTTCGGGTTCCGCTGCCTTGGCTTCGCCGCCAAAGATCGCGTTCTTGATTTTTCCGAAAATGCTCATGTCTTGCTCCTTTTTGAATTGGGGCTTCCTCGTCCGGCTTTTGCCAGGCTACGCCCTTGGCTTATCATTTCGATGTTCACGGTCGTGGAGTCAATTGCCCTTGTCTCCTGATGACGGCGATGTGCCGTCAAATCGTTGTAAACACTCGTAACACTGCGGATTAGCCGGTTTCTGGCCCGAAAATATGCTAGGGGCTGGGCAAGCAATGATTCAACACATGCCGTTAGGGCCAAGTAGGAGAGCGACGATGAATATTATGGACATGTTGCAGCAGTCGGGTGGCATCGGCACGATGGCCAAGGAACTGGGCGTCAACGAAAGCGTCGCGCAAGCGGGCGCCGCAGCCCTGTTGCCCGCCATATTGGGCGGCTTCAAGAAGACGACCCAGGCGCAACCAAGCGGCCTCGACGGGCTCGGCGGATTGCTGGGCCAGCTCGGCGGTGGCGGACTGCTCGACAGCGTGCTTGGCACCCAGCCGACTCCGGTAAGCAAGGGCAATGAAGTGCTCGGCCAGATTTTCGGTTCCAAGGAAGTTAGCCGGACCGTTGCCGCGGGCGCGGAACAGCAGACCGGAATCAGCAGCGATCTGCTCAAGAAAATGCTGCCGGTTGTTGCCATGATGGTGGCCGGATATATGGCCAAGGAAAGCTCTGGCAGCGCCGGGAATGGCGGCGGACTGGGAGGCTTGATCGGTGGTCTGCTCGGCGGCGGCAGCAAGACATCTGGAGGCGGTCTCGGCGGTGTCGCCTCGATGCTCGACCTGAACGGCGATGGCAATCCTCTGGATGACATCATCGGCATGGCCGGAAAACTGGTCCGCTGAACCAACTTCTACTGAAGGATATAGACTATGAATATGCTTGAAAAAATCATGGATATGCTGCCCGAAAATTTCAGCATCGACGATATTGCGGAAAAAGCCGGAATGACGGCTGACGAAGCGAAAAAGGGCGGTGAAGCCCTGTTCGCAAAATTGCGCGACGGCAGCACCGACCAGGTGACCGCAATCAGGGAAGCGGCCGCTGAAGCCGGTGTTGATGCTGAAAAGCTCAAGGGCCTGTTGCCTGCTCTGGCGGAAAAAGCCGGTCTCGATGGCGAGGGCAGCCTGATGGACAAGCTCACCGGAGATGAAGGCCTGCTCGGCAAGGCGACCAGTTTTCTGGATCGCGATGGCGACGGAAATCCGATCAACGACATCACCAATATGGCGAAGGGTTTCTTCAAGAAATAGGTTTGGATTCCAGTATTGCGGTGTCTTCCAGCGCTTCCAGCCGGAGGACACCGCCCTCGACCGCTGCGACCCTCGCAACGGTCCCTTTTTCCATATTCGGACCCTTGGCTTTCCATTCGCCATCCGCGACTTTCACTCGTCCGCTGGTGGACGAAATCGCCTCTACGACGGTGACGGTCCGTCCGACCAGTTGCGCCGAACGGTTGTTGAGCAACGGGCTTTCGCTCTTGACATTGTGGGTCAGGTACCACCGGCGCCCGCCGAGCACAGCGGCTATGGTGGATAGTCCGAATACGGTAAGCTGACCGGCAAAGGTCATGTCGATGAACAGCGACAGGACTCCGGTCACCGCTGCTGCTGCTGCCACCCAGATCAGGAATACGCCGGGCACGAACAGCTCCGCCAGCGCTAACAGTGCAGCTATGCTAAGCCAGACATATTCCGGATTGTTGATCGAGAAATCATCCATGGCTCATACTCCGCTCGATACCGGGATCATCCGTCCTGATTGTCAAAGGGTCCCTTGCGCCGGGGCGGTGGCGTGATGGCATGACCATCTTCGCCCAGTGCCGCTTTGGCGAGCGCGCCGATGCCGCCGAGCGATCCGATCAGCTGGGTGGCCTCTACCGGGAATAATATGGTTTTCGCGTTGGGCGAGGTGGCGAATTTTTCGACCGCCTTCACGTAATCCTGCGCGACGAAATAATTGATCGCCTGCGCGTTGCCGCCGGCAATCGCTTCGGACACCATCTCGGTCGCTTTCGCTTCGGCCTGGGCCTCACGTTCGCGGGCTTCCGCGTCGAGGAAGGCGGCTTCCTTGCGGCCCTCGGCCTGCAAAATCTGGCCCTGTTTTTCGCCTTCGGAACGAAGGATTTCGGAAGCGCGTGCGCCTTCCGCATCGAGGATGTTGGCGCGTTTCTCGCGTTCGGCCTTCATCTGGCGCGCCATCGCGTTGACGATATCCTGAGGCGGGCGAATATCCTTGATCTCGACCCGGGTAATCTTGATCCCCCAAGGCGTCGTAGCATCGTCGATCACGGTCAGCAGCCGTGCGTTGATCTCGTCGCGCTTGGACAATGTTTCGTCAAGGTCCATCGATCCCATGACGGTGCGCAGGTTGGTGGTGACGAGGTTGAGGATCGCATTGTAGAGATCATTGACCTCATAAGCCGCCTTGGCGGCATCGAGGACCTGGAAGAATACCACGCCGTCGGTGGAGATCATCGCATTGTCCTTGGTGATGATTTCCTGTCCGGGAATGTCCAGCACCTGTTCCATCATGTTGACCTTGCGGCCGACGCGATAGAGAAATGCCGGATAGAAATTGAACCCCGGTTGTGCCGTGGTCGTGAACCGGCCAAAATATTCGATTGTATAATGATAGCCCTGCCGGACGATCTTGATGCTCGCAAAAAGATAGATGATGGTGACCAATAGCACCAATAATAATAGCGAAACGCCCATTTCCATTCTCCCTTGCGAACCGTCTCATTATCATTGATTATTTGCGCGATAATGCCAAGGGAAAAGCGAATTATTAGGGTTAGAAAAAGGGTGCTTGTTGCAATGCGTATCATTGCCGGTTTGTTTTTATCGAGTCTGGTCTTTTCCGCCAGTCTGCGCGCCGAGCCGATTGGCGAAGCGGATTTGCTTCGCCATATCGAGATATTGGCTGGCGATGCATTCGAGGGACGAAAGCCCGGCACGACCGGCGAGAACAAGTCCGTCCATTACATCGCCAGTCAATGGTTGGCGGCGGGGCTGAAGCCCGCTGGCGTTCAGGGTTCTTGGTACGCGCCGGTTTCCCTGGTGGAGCGTATTCCGGAACGTTCGCAGATATATTTTTCGGACAATTCGCGCGGCAGGAATATCCGGTTGCGCGAGGACGAGATCATCTTGCGGAGCGGTGATCCATCCTTCCGGCAATCCCGCATGGCGGTCGTTTTTGCTGGCTATGCCGATTACGGGCAAGGGCAGGACGCTCTGCCGATGGCCGGAAAGCTTGTGCTGCTGCCAGTCGAGCCACCCGAGGGCGGAGACGGTAGCGAGAGCTACAGAGATCGCAAGCTCGAGCTGATCCGCAACGGTGCGGTCGGTGTGATTGGTGTGGTTGACGATCAGAAGCGCTGGTCCCGATTTCGGCGCTCTTATCAGCGGGGCGCAACTGCCCTGGCGGGTCCGCAGGAACATGCCGCGCTCGAAGGGTTGATCAGTCTCGACCAATTCAGCCGGTTGGCGAGAAAATCCGGTCTGGATGCGAAGAGCCTGCTCGCCGATCAAGCGGCTATCTCTTATGTTGATCTTGGTTTGAATGCGGACGCAGTGGCAGAAACGCAGGTTCGCACCTATACATCCCACAATGTCATCGGGAAAATAGCAGGCACCAATCCGAAGCGCGGGGCCTTGCTGTTCATGGGGCATTGGGACCATTTTGGCGAATGCCGTATCGAAGACCCTCTGACGCCGGAAGCGGACCGTGTCTGCAATGGTGCAATCGACAATGCGAGCGGGATATCGCTGCTGATAGAGACCGCCAAAAGGCTTTCGCCCGATGATCATGACCGGGACGTCTATTTCCTCGCGACCACCGCCGAGGAAAAGGGCCTGCTGGGCGCGCGGGCGTTTGTCCGGAATCCGGCTGTAGCGCTCGAAAATCTGGTTGCGGTGTTCAACGCCGACACGGTCGCGCTGTCGGACGACAGGAAAATGATCGCGGTCATCGGTCTCGGACAGTCAGGCCTGGACGAAGATATCGAAATCGTCGCCGCGCAGGAAGGGCGGGAGATTGACCGCAGCGGCAAGCCGGACGTTTATCTGCGGCGTCAGGATGGCTATGTTTTTCTTGAACGCGATATTCCTGCCTTCATGATTACCAGCGCATTTGCCGACGAGGTACGGCTGCAAGCCTATATCAACGGGCCATATCATGATGTCAGCGATGAAGTGAATGACGACTTGCTGCTCGGTGGAGCGGCTGCGGACGCCAATTTCCATGTCGCATTGGGCCGTTATTTTGCCTCGACCATCACTTATCCCGGATTAGCCCCTAGCGGCGGGGCCGATAACTGATTACATGGGCCGCCACAGAATCACATTCAGCATATCGGAAAGTGGCAATCATGAGCACGCCAGGCAAGCATAAAGAAATTCGGTTGGGACTGACCTTTGACGATGTCCTGCTGCAACCTGCCGCGTCCGAGATCGTGCCAAGCCAGGCCAATACCAAAACCAATCTGACCAAGCTGATCGGGCTGAATATCCCGGTTCTATCGTCCGCGATGGATACGGTGACCGAGTCGGACATGGCGATCGTCATGGCGCAAATGGGCGGCATCGGCGTGCTCCATCGCAATCTTACGATAGAACAGCAGACCGCTGCGGTGCGGCAGGTGAAGCGGTTTGAATCCGGCATGGTCGTCAATCCGATTACCATCGCGCCTGACGCAACGCTGGCCGAAGCCCAGGCGACGATGGAGCAAAACCGGATATCGGGCATTCCCGTGGTCGAGAAATCCGGAAAACTGGTCGGCATTTTGACCAACCGCGATGTCCGCTTTGCGGAAAACCCCAAGCAGCTGGTTTCGGAACTGATGACGAAGGACAATCTTGCCACGGTTCCGGCTGGCGTGAGTCAGGAAGATGCACGGCGCACCTTGCACCAGCGCCGCATCGAGAAATTGCTGGTGGTGGACAATGACTATCGCTGTGTTGGCCTGATAACGGTCAAGGATATCGAAAAAGCGGTCACCTATCCCAACGCCACCAAGGACGGCACCGGTCGCCTGCGCGTGGCTGCGGCGTCTACCGTAGGCGAGGCCGGGCTAGAGCGGACCCAGGCGCTGATCGATGCGGAATGCGATCTGATCATTGTCGACACTGCTCACGGTCATAGCGCAATGGTGGCGCGCGCCGTGGAAGATATCAAGAAACGTTCGAACGGTGCCCAGATCATCGCCGGAAATGTTGCAACCGCCGCCGCGACCCGCGCGCTGATCGATGCAGGGGCTGACGGCATCAAGGTCGGTATCGGTCCGGGCTCGATCTGCACGACGCGGGTTGTCGCCGGTGTCGGTGTGCCCCAGTTGACCGCGATCATAGATTGTGCGGAAGAAGCGGCAAAATCCGGCATTCCGGTGATCGCCGATGGCGGATTGCGCACGTCTGGCGATGTCGCGAAGGCTTTGGCGGCCGGCGCGTCTGCGGTGATGATCGGCTCGCTGCTGGCCGGGACCGAAGAAGCGCCGGGCGAGACGTTCCTTTATCAGGGGCGTGCCTACAAGAGCTATCGCGGAATGGGTTCGGTCGGCGCGATGGCGCGCGGATCGGCAGACCGCTATTTCCAGCAGGATATCAAAGACCAGATGAAACTGGTGCCGGAAGGTATTGAAGGACAGGTGCCGTTCAAGGGGCCGGCGCGCGATGTCATCCACCAGCTCGTCGGCGGCGTGAAGGCTGCGATGGGCTATACGGGATCCGCGACGCTGGAAGATCTGCGCGAGCGGGCTGAATTTGTCCGGATCACCAATGCCGGATTGCAGGAGAGCCACGTCCATGACGTCGCGATTACCAGAGAAGCGCCCAACTACCCCACCCGTTAGGAGCTTTGAATGAATTTCGTGATCGAAGCGAAAATATTGTTGCTGATGTTTGTCTGGCCTGCGGGTCAGGCGGAAAGCACTCCGCTCTGGATAAACGACGTCTATGCGACGGTCGAAAGCTGCGAACAGGGCGCTTCCGAGCGGAAGGCAATGATCGAGACGGAATATGGTGCGGACGCGCGCGTCGACCATTATTGTTTTGATGCCGACGATCGCATGGACAAGTGACCCCCTCGGCACGGCTGCAGGCCGCGATAGAGATGCTGGACTGGATCATTGCCGCAGCACGGGACAATGGCGCGTCTGCGGACAATATCGCGAAGAAATTCTTCAAGGAACGGCGCTACGCCGGATCGGGTGATCGGCGCGCCATTCGCGAGCTGGTCTATTCCGCCATCCGGCGCTGGGGAGACCGGCCGGAAAGCGGCAGGCAGGCGATGCTTGGCCTGATCGACGAACAGCCCGAATTGCGAGAGCTTTTTACCGGCACGGCCTATGGGCCTGCTGCAATCGAAGCGGATGAAGCCGTCGCCGGCGGCGCGCAAATTCCTGAATGGCTGGCCGACCGGTTTGCCGGTCTGATCGACGAGACCGAACGCAGGGCGCTGTTTGACCGCGCGCCGTTGCACGTGCGGGTCAACGGCCAGCGTTCGACGGATCTGGAAGTGAAGTCGGCATGGCCGGACGCCGTCGCGCTGGCGCTGCCCCATGCTTATGAGCTTCCGACCGGTACACAGCTGGAAGACAAGACATTGTTCCGCGAAGGCGCAATCGAGATTCAGGACCTCGGTAGTCAGGCCATCGCCATGGCTGGCGCCGCCGCCAAGCCGGAACTGGTCCTCGATATGTGCGCGGGAGCGGGCGGCAAGACGCTGGCCCTGTCTGCGATGCTTCCTCCGGAGAGCAGGATTATCGCTGCGGACACCGATCGCGGTCGGCTGAGCCGGATAGAGCCGCGGAAGCGGCGGGCCAGTGCGCGAAATATCGAAACAATCTTGCTCGCGCCCGGCAAGGAAATCGAAGCGCTGGACCATCTGAAGGCCAAATGTGATCTTGTGTTGATCGATGCGCCCTGCAGCGGGACGGGCACCTGGCGGCGCAACCCCGAATTGCGCTGGCGAATGACGCCCAAACGGCTAGACTATACGACAGAATTGCAGCAGAGGCTGATGGAGCTGGGCAGCGAGATGGTCAGGCCCGGCGGGCGGCTGGTCTATGCTGTCTGTTCGCTGCTTGACGCGGAAGGTGGCGACCAGACCGACCGGTTTCTCGAAAACCATCCGCAATGGCGGGAAATATCGATTGATTTGCCGATTGGCCGCCCATATCGTAAAGGTTCTCTTCTTTCACCGTATCATGACGGAACGGATGGCTTTTATTTTACGTGCCTCGAAAAATTGTGATAGCAAATCATGTTAAGCCAGCATGCAGATGAGCCTGGCTATGGTCGCGAGAGTCTATTGGAGCTGATTATGCGTTTTTCACCGGCCGTTGTTGCCTTGTCCCTTGTTTTTGCCACCGTTTCCAGCGCCGGTTTCGGCCAGTCTGCCGATATCGATATCAAGCAGCGTTCGGTCGAATATATGCAATTGGGTGAGGCGGCGCAGAAGCGCGACGAGCTCGATCTGGCTGCGGATCTTTACGAAACGTCGCTGGCCGTCGATCCGCGCAATGGTTCGGCCTTCATCGCCCTGGCGCAGATCGCCCGGGTACAGGGCCTGCCCGGAAAAGCAATCCGCTTGTATCGCGAAGCGCTGATCCTGGACCCGAATAATCTTGATGCACTGGCCGGGCAGGGCGAGGCCCTGATCCAGCGCGGTGCAACCGAAAAAGCGCGCGTCAACTTGTCGCGGATCGAAACATTGTGCCGGTCGCGCTGTGCGCAAACCGATCAACTGGCCTCGGCGATCAAGCTAGCGGACAAGAAGCCCGTGCTGTCTGCGGAAGCGGTCACGCCAAAACCGCAGATCGGTGACGAAGAGCCGACGACAGAAACGCCCTGACAGGCCGTCCTTCGGGATGTTCAGAAATCGTAGACCAGAGACGCGCGGCTGAGCGTATCGGTTTTCGCGCGACCAGCCTGCGGGTTGGTTTCATGCTCGATCGTATAGGACAGGCGCGTCGACAGGCTGCCGATCAATTTTGCATCAAGCGCCGAGGTGGCGGTAAATGTCGTGTTGTCGCTGTCAATGACGGCAACCGCCGAGGTAAATCCCTGCGCATCGCTGGCATAGGTTCCGCCAGCGTCCTGCGAAAATTTGAGATGGTCGGTAATCTTCCAGTCGAAATCCAGTCCGACCAGCGCGGCAAGGCTGCTTTTTGTGTCTCCGCCTGCGAAATCGGTAACCCGGATTGCCGGGCCGGCCTTGATGGAGAGCCGAATATCGTCGGTACTGACCAGTTCGTAACCCAAGCCGCCTGACAATGTGTAGCGGGCGGAAAAGCCCTGGAAACGATCCCGTTCAAACTGGGCAAGACCGTAAGCGTAAAGCCGTTTGTTGAACTTGTAATTCGGCTCGAGGGTCGCGCTCAGCTGATCGCGGGTGGTTTTTCCCCCGTTGGTTTCATAATCGGCGCGAGCCTTGAAATTCATCCGCCATTTGACCGCATCCTTTACCAGCTTGATGCCACCGGTGACCCCTAAATTGCGCGTGTTTCCGGTCGAGCGGAATCCGCCCAGTTCGCCTTGGCCTTCCCAGTTTGCAAACAGGCCTGCCTCTTGTTTTTCCAACAGGGCGGCCGCCGCCTGTTCCGCCCGTTTATTATTGTATTCGGCGAGGAGAGCATCGATCTCGGCCTGATCATCGGGGTTTGTTGCCTTGGCAATCTTGACGATCGCGAGCACGTCCTGATTGTTTCCGGAAGCGATGGCGGCGTCGATCATCGCTTTTACGGGATCGGGGAGCGCAGCCGAAGCAGGCGTGGAAATGCTCGCTGCCGCGAGAATTGCGGTCGCTATCGCAGGTCTAGACATAAATATATCCCGGATAATATTGATTAAATCAGCGGTCCGAATTCTTTGAGAACCGCGCGATACAGGTCCCTTTTGAACGGAACGATGATATCTGGCAAGCCCGCGGGGTCGGTCCATTTCCAGTCGACAAATTCCGGATGCTCGGTCTGGATATCAATATGGCCGTCGTCGCCTGTGAAACGCATCAGAAACCAGCTTTGCCGCTGGCCGCGATATTTGCCCTTCCAGACCTTGCCGAGCAGTTCGTCGGGAAGGTCGTAGAGATATTCCTCCCTGGTCCGGCCAATGACCTGGACATGGTCTTCAACCACGCCGGTTTCCTCACGAAGTTCGCGCAAGGCAGCGGCTTCGGCCTCCTCGCCTTTGTCAATCCCGCCCTGAGGCATCTGCCATGCATCGGGATAGAGGCTGTCGGCCGCGTCCAGCCTCTGGCCGACGAACACCTGACCTTCGCGGTTGGCGAGCATGATACCGGCGCACGGGCGGTACGGGAGTTTGCTGTAATCCTTCACAGGCTGGCGAGCAGCGTCTTCCAAGCTGCTATCATCTTGTCGACATCCTGCTGGGCTGAGGGCACCGCCTTGCGGATATTGATGAAGCCGTGAACGTTTCCGGCCATTTCGATGAAATGCGTATTCACGCCGTGGCGGATCAGATCGGCGGCATAATCGCGTCCCTGGTCGCGCAGCGGATCGAGGCCGGCAGTGACCAGAACCGTTGGCGGGGTCGTCGCGAGATTACCAAGATAGGGCGATACGTTGATATCGTCATCCTCTGGCGCATAATGACTGTCGAAATATTCCATTGTCGCCTTGGTAAGCAGGAAACCCTCGGCAAATTCGTCCATCGAGCCGCCTTCTGCGTCCATGCGGGTGGCGGGATAAATGGGGAATTGGGCGATGACGGGAACGGCAGCGGGCGAGGCCGCAAATTCTTGTGCGACCACCAAGGCGAGGTTGCCGCCCGCGCTATCGCCGCAGGGAACCAGGCCGCTGATATCAAGCTTCAACTGTTCCTGATGGTCGGCAACCCACCGGGTTGCAGCGAGACTGTCCTGTGGTGCTGCCGGGAAGGGCGCTTCCGGAGCCAGGCGATAGTCGACCGCGATGACCGGAATATCCATTTCGTGTGCGATATAGGTGCAGAAACTGTGGTGGGATTCGAGGTCGCCGATCACAAAACCGCCGCCATGGTAGAACATGATGACGGGTGTTTCCGCGCTTCGATCGGCCTGACTGTCGTACAGCCGCAACGCTATGTCGCCGGCGGGGCCGGGGCAGGCAATATCTTCGATCCGCGCCAGTTCGACCGGATCGGCTTCGAGCATCGCCCCCATCATATTGTACATTTCGCGGGCTGCAGCGGGTTCCAGTTCCGACATCAGCGGCTGGTCGGACTGCGCCATCATCGTCAAAATCATTTGCACATCTGGGCGTACATAAGCGTCAGTCATCTATCATCTCCAACCTGTTAACCGACCGATTAGATCAGCCTGTGTTCACTAGGCAAGCGCTAATCGGGTGCTCCGCCCCAAACAAATGCTTTATCCCTATTAGTTTTTGTGGTTTGAAGCGGACAGCATTGCTGCTCTAGAGCGGGTTGCGTAATAATAAGCAAAGGCACGGAAAATCTATCATGGCCACCGCAGTGAAGCAGGAAGAACCCAATAGTCCCCACCCGGACGGCGCAGAAAATGTCGTCGTCCGCTTTGCCGGCGACAGCGGCGACGGTATGCAGCTGACCGGAGGGCAGTTCACCCTCTCGACGGCACTGGCCGGCAACGATCTGGCGACTTTCCCGGATTTTCCGGCAGAAATCCGCGCGCCTCAAGGGACGCTGTTCGGTGTTTCCGCGTTCCAGATCAACTTTGGCTCGCGCGCGATCGAAACCGCCGGTGACCAACCGGATGTGCTGATCGCGATGAACCCGGCTGCGCTGAAGACCAATGTTCAGGCGGTCCGCGCCGGTGGACTGGTGATCGCCGATGAAGGTGAATTCGGAAAGCGCAATCTCGACAAGGCGCATTACGAGACCAACCCGCTGGAAGATGGCTCGCTCGCCAAATGGCAGTTACTCAAGCTCAATATTTCCCAGCTGACGCTCGACGCCGTGAAACCCTTCGGCCTTGGTAACAAGGAAGCCTTGCGCTGCAAGAATATGTGGACGCTGGGTCTGGCCCTGTGGATGTTCGAGCGTGATCGCGAACCGATTATCCAGTGGCTGAAAAGCAAATTTGCCAAATTGCCGGATATTGCAGAGGCGAATATTGCCGCGCTCAACGCCGGACATGCTTATGGCGAAACCGCCGAAATTTCCGGCGACGGACTGGGTGGCGGGCATATCACGCCGCACAAGGTGGACCGCGCTCCCGCCGACGCGGGGACATACCGGACGGTAACCGGAGCGGAATCGCTTTCTCTCGGACTGGTTGCGGGCGCGCAGCTGGCCGGTTTGCCGATGTTCTTCGGTGGCTATCCGATAACGCCGGCCTCGGCGATCCTCCACCATCTCTCCCGACTGAAGGAATTCGGGGTGACAACCTTTCAGGCGGAAGACGAAATCGCCGCGATCTGCGCCGCCATTGGTGCAAGCTATGCCGGCCTGCTCGGGATCACCTCGTCGTCCGGTCCCGGTATCGCGCTGAAAGGCGAAGCCATGGGACTGGCGATCATGACCGAACTGCCGCTGGTGATCGTCAATTCGCAACGCGGCGGCCCATCGACCGGCCTGCCGACGAAGACCGAACAATCCGACCTCTATCAGGCGGTCTATGGCCGCAATGGCGATGCGCCGATGCCGGTCATCGCCGCACGTTCACCCGAAGACGCTTTCTACTGCGCCATCGAAGCGGTGCGGATCGCGGTGCAATATATGACTCCGGTGATGCTGTTGACCGATGGCTATATCGCCAATGCGGCGGAGCCCTGGAAGATTCCCGACGTCGATACGCTCGAGCGTTTTCCGGTCAGCTTCATGACCGAGAAGCCCGATGATGGGCCGTTGCTGCCTTACAGCCGTGACGAAAATCTCAAGCGCCCCTGGATCAAGCCGGGAACGCAGGGCCTGATGCACCGGATTGGGGGGATCGAGAAGGGTGTGGATACCGGCCATATCGAATATGGTCCGGCCAACCACCAGACCATGACCGAAATCCGGCGGGACAAGATACTCGGTGTCGCGGACAGTATTGGTGATCAGGATCTTGCTTACGGCAAGGCGGGTGCCAAGCTGGCGGTCGTCGGCTGGGGTTCGACCTACGGACCGATCCATCAGGCCGTGGCGCGCGCAGGCGCGGCGGGTGAGGATGTGGCCCATGTCCATATCCGCAACATCTGGCCATTGCCGAAAAATCTCGGCGAATTGCTCAAGAGCTTTGACCGGATCATTGTTCCGGAAATGAACACCGGACAGTTGAAGACGATCTTGCGCGACCAATATCTGGTCGATGCGAAGCCGGTCAACAAGGTGTCCGGTCAGCCATTTACCATCGCCGAAATTGCTGCGGTGATTGAGGAGAATCTGTCATGAACGAGATGACGAAAATCACGACCACGCTGAAAGACTGGGAAACCGACCAGGAAGTACGCTGGTGCCCGGGCTGTGGCGATTACGCCATATTAAAGGCCGTACAGCGGACCATGCCCGATCTGGGGGCTGATCCGTCCAATACGGTCTTCATCAGCGGTATCGGCTGCTCCTCGCGCTTTCCCTATTATATGGAGACTTATGGTTTCCATACCATCCATGGTCGCGCGCCAGCCGTAGCGACCGGCGTCAAGCTGGCCAATCCGGAGCTCGACGTCTGGATCATCACCGGTGACGGCGATGCGCTGTCGATCGGCGGCAATCACACGATGCATTTGCTGCGCCGCAATCTCGACTGCCAGCTGATGCTGTTCAATAATGAAATTTACGGGCTGACCAAGGGCCAATATTCGCCGACCAGCCGTCAGGGCACCAACAGCCCCTCGACCCCTTATGGTTCGGTCGACAGGCCGGCATCGCCCTGCGCGTTCGCGCTCGGCGCTGGCGCACGTTTCGTTGCCCGCGGGATCGACATCCACAAGGGACTTCCCGATGTGCTGAAAGCCGCGCATGCCCACAAGGGTACGTCCTTCATCGAGATTTTCCAGAATTGCATCGTCTATAACAAAGATGTGTTCGAGGAATTTGCGGCCAAGAAAACCGCAGCCGACACCCAGCTGCATCTGGTAAACGGCGAACCGATGCTGTTCTCCAAGGGTGAAAAGGGCATCACGCTTAACCGCAAGACGCTGCAACTGGAAGTTGTCGATGTTGTCGATGGCGACTGGGCAGCGGCTGACGTGATTGTCCATGATGTCACCAACCGCTCGGTCGCGCATATGCTGATCGAGATGCAGTTCGGCGAATTCCCGATGGCACTGGGCGTGCTCTATGACGATCCGCGGCCGACTTTCGAGGCGGCTGTTGTGGCACAGAACGCTGCCGCAGCGGCTGGCAAGAAGCCGGATTTGCAGGCGTTGCTGAACAAGGGGCAGACCTGGACGGTGACGGAGGACGGGCCGGAACTGTAAAGATTCGGGACTCGCACGAAGACACGAAGGCACTAAGATGTCGGCGTGGAACGTATTGAAGAATTCGCCAAAGTCTGTGTTGATTGTGGTTTCTGGCTGCACAAGGAGTTGGGCCCGGGACTGCTTGAATCTGCCTATGAAATATTGCTTTGCGAGAGTTTGAAAGAGAAAGGTCTTTCTGTCGAAAGACAGAGGATCATTCCTATCGTCTTCAAGGGACGAGTATTGGACGAGGCCTTTCGGGCTGACTTGATCGTTGAAAATCGACTGTTGATAGAGTTGAAGTCTACCGAACGCTACGCCCCTGTTCACGCCAAGCAGCTGTTGACCTATCTGCGTCTGATGGATTTGCCGCTCGGTTTCCTGATGAATTTTGGCGCAGCCACTTTCAAAGAAGGCGTAAAACGGATAGCCAATGATTATTATGCAATCTAAGCACTTCTTTCTTTGTGACTTTGTGTCTTCGTGTGAGCAAAAAATTTGGACAATCTGACCCACAGCCTTGCCGGTGCCGTTCTCGGCCAGATGGGGCTCAAGAAAAAAACCGGCCTCGGCATGGCGACGCTAATCATCGCCGCCAATATTCCGGATATCGACGCGGTGGCGACCTTGCTCGACGGGGTGCAGCATCTGGCGATTCGGCGCGGGATCACCCACGGGCCGATCGCGATGTTGTTGCTGCCGCTGCTGCTGACCGGGATCATGATCGGCTTTGACCGCTGGCAAGGGATGCGGGGGAAGCGGCCTGCTGATCGCCTGCCGATCCACAGGGGCTGGTTGCTGGCGCTGGCCTATATCGGCTGTCTCAGCCATCCGGCGCTCGACTGGCTCAACAGCTATGGCATCCGCCTGCTAGAGCCCTTTTCATCGCAATGGTTTTATGGCGACAGCATCTTCATCATCGATATCTGGATCTGGGCGGCGCTGATCGCGGGCCTGTGGCTTTCGCGGCGGCGCGAGAAGAAGCGGGCTGGCAACTGGCAGCGACCCGCGTGGATCAGCTTTGCTGCGGTCTGCGCCTATATCTTTGCCAATGGCATGATCACCGGCAAGGCAGAAGCGGAGACTGCGAAAGCGGTCGAACAAATGATCGGGGCGGCGCCTGAACTTGTGGTGGCCAATCCGATACCGGTGATGTTCTGGAAACGGGATATGCTCTGGCAGATGCCGATTGCTCCCGATTCGGACGTTCCCGGAGAAAATCAATATGGTGCGGGAGCCTATAGTCTCTTCAATCGAGAACAGCCGATGCCCGATGGCGCGATCGTGAAAAACTTGATGATCAATGAGATAATTCGCTATTCGCGGGACACCGACAAAAATGTCGATGCGTTTCTATTCTGGTCCCGGCTACCTGTAATCCGGGAAAATGTAGAGCTGGAGTCCGAGCAAGGGGTGTCGATACAATTTGGTGATATGCGGTTTCTTGATCCGATCGTCGCCGATAGGTTTTCCGTGCGGCTTGTTGTTCCATGGAATATCTTCATGGAGACAGCTAATGAAAGGGGTATAAAGGAAGGCTCTGTTGTCGAATGACAAAACCCAAAATTATCTGGTTCCGCCGCGATCTGCGCCTTTCTGACCAGGCGGCTGTGGCCGCCGCGTCCGACAGCCCCGTCATCCCGGTCTATATTCTCGACGATGAAACGCCGAAACACCGCATCATGGGCGGGGCTTCGCGCTGGTGGCTACACCGGTCACTGGAAGAATTGGAAGCATGTTTGCAGAGTCTGGGGTCGCGGCTGATCCTGCGGCAGGGGCCGGCTGCAGAGCATTTGGCCGAAATTGTCAAATCGAGTGGCGCGGATGAAATCCATGCGTTGCACCATTACGAGCCGTGGTGGATCAATGCCGAGAGGATGTTGGAAAAATCTCTCGGCGACGAGGCCCGGCTGATCCTGCACGACGGCAATTATCTGCTGCCGCCTGGGACGGTGACGACCGGAGCCGGTACGCCCTATAAAATCTACACGCCGTTCTGGAAGGCGCTGCGCCAGCATATGCCGCCGGGGGAAGCCGCTCCCGCGCCTGAAAGCCTCGATGCACCGGACAACTGGCCGGACAGCGATGCTCTGGACGACTGGGGGCTCTTGCCGACCAAGCCGAACTGGGCCGCCGCTTTTGGTGAC
>TARA_R110000772_G_scaffold37589_3_pt1 | contig 23015 bp, 33 predicted proteins | sample TARA_R110000772 | Tara Oceans TARA_R110000772 (sample SAMEA4397948) | marine metagenome | biome: Polar Biome; feature: [SRF] surface water layer (ENVO:00010504); material: water (ENVO:00002006), including particulate matter (ENVO:01000060) such as... | depth 5 m | reverse complement strand
AAAGATAAAAAAGATTGCAGAATTAGAGTAACAAAAACAGAGTTAGATCAAATTCACCAAGCGCGTGAGTCTAAGAAAGGTAACAACTCTTTTGAGACTACTACAGAGACAAACCAGTACCAAAATGATAAAAGTAATAAGTCAGGAGGTGACTTCATGCCGTCTGCCTGGGATATTGATAATAATTGTTTCTACACAATCGAAGGATACTGTGAAAAGTACAACCTAGATAAGAACTCTGTTAGATCATCAAAGCTAGTATCGCATAATGCTGGGCATATGGTTTATAATATAGCCTTTAATCCCACTATATTTAGTGAAGATGATTCTGATAACCTGGACTATGTAAATGAAATTATACAGAAACATATTAAGCCGGTTAAATTCAAAGTTTCTAATAATCTACCTAACAATAAATATTTCTTTGATAGATGCGTTATGACAGATATACATTTGAATATGGATCCTTCAGGAGAGAAAAACACTATGCCAATGTATGAGCATAAGTGGGGTAAAGATGAAGTGTTTGCTAGATTAGATGAGACAATACAATTTATTTTAGATCATAAAAAAGGCGATACACTTATAATTGACGAATTAGGCGATCTGATGGACGGCTTAAAAGCACAAACTACAAGGGGAGGACATCATTTACCACAAACCACCTCAGATAAAGAAGCGTTTAAATTAGGTATAGACTTTAAAATGTACTTGATTGATAGATTAGTTCAAGTGTATGATAAAGTTATTCTAAACAATATTACAAATGATAATCATAGCTTTCTATTTGGATTCTTTGTGAATGATGCGGTAAGAAGAATAGTAGAGTTAAAATATGGTAAACAAGTTGAATACAATGTACTTGAAAGATTTATAGATCACTACTCATTTGGAAACCATACCTTTGTACTGTCTCATGGTAAGGACTCAGGTGAAAAGAAATTCGGTTTCAAAGCTACGTATGACCCTAAGGCTGCGGAAGTTATAGATAATTACTGCAAGTCGCATAAATTATATGATGGGAAGAATATAGAATTTTCGATGGGAGATCAGCACCAACGTATATTTGATACGACATCTTCCAACGATTTCGATTACCATGCGTACGGAGCATTTTCACCTCCTAGCAATTGGGTAGGAACTAACTTCAAAGATACTCCCTCATCGTTTGACATGTTCAATATCCACAAAACAAAGAAACTTAAAATTAATATACCTTTAATATTTGAATAGATTAAATAAATAATTAGTAAATTTGTAGTTATGAAGGATAGTACATTTGAAAAATACTGTTTAGTGATTGATGAGTGGTTTGTAAATGGGTTCAATGGAAGGAAAGCATACCAGAAGTTTTACCCAGATACATCAGAAGAAAGTGCTGAACAATGTTTTTCTAAAATATCAAGTATTGTAAAGGTTAAAGAATATAAAGACAGTAAGACTAAGAAGACCTCCTCAGAGCTTCATATAACGCTTTTAAGCCAGTTAAAGAGATTAGATGATATAGCTGACCATCCAGAGACTAAACCCTCTGATATGGTCAATTGTATTAAAGAACAAAATAAGCTCCTGGCATTGTATAAAGATCACAACGATCAGAAAAGTATAACAATCAACTGGCACGAAGAGAAGTCATATGAAACTGACGTATAAACAAACAGCGGCTTTAGATATATTAGAGGATGATACTACTACTGAATTATTATTCGGTGGTGGTGCTGGTGGCGGAAAGTCTGCGTTCGGTTGCTGGTGGCAAATAAGGAGAAGACTAAAGTATCCAGGCACTAGAGGTTTGATAGGTAGGGCTAAATTAAAGGTGTTAAAAGATACTACTTTAAAATCATTTATAGAAATAGCAGAAGTCCAAGGATTATATCAAGGTACTCACTATAAGATAACATCTTCACACGATAGAGAAAATCCTAATTGTATTACCTTTTTTAATGGTAGTTTAATATATTTAAGAGATTTATTCTTATATCCTTCAGACCCTGACTTTGATGATCTTGGTTCTTTGGAGATAACGGATGCTTTTATCGATGAGTGTAATCAAATTGTAGAGTCTGGAAAAGGTATTGTAAAATCAAGAATAAGGTTTAAACTAGATGAAAATGGATTAATACCAAAGATACTACTGACGTGCAACCCCGCTAAGAATTGGACGTACAGACAGTTCTATAAACCCAGCACTAACAACACTTTACCACCTTATCGGAAGTTTATACAATCACTTTTAAGTGACAATCCAAACGTATCAAAGCACTACAAATCAAACCTTCTTACTCTATCAAAAAATAGTATGGAGCGTTTATTGTATGGGAATTGGTCATATGACAGCGACCCCGCCACTTTAATGGATGCAGACTCTATAACAGACTACTTTGCACCTACTCATATCACAAAAGGTACTGATAAGTACATGACAATAGACGTAGCACGAAAAGGAAAGGACAAAACAGTTTGGCGTATATGGGAGGGCTGGCTATGCACTCATAGATATGAATTGGCAAAAGGTCCACTTACTGAAGTTGTGAGGCTTTCTAAGATATACCAACAAAAACACAATGTGAGTAAATCAAATACTATAGCGGATGAGGACGGTGTCGGTGGTGGTGTGGTTGACTTCTTAGGCTGTAAAGGATTCATTAACAACTCAACACCATTAAAGGAAACAATAACAGGAAAGATGGTAACACCTAATTATACCAACCTCAAAAGTCAATGTTCTATAAGAATGGCCAACAAGATACAAAATAGAGAAGCTGGAGAGTTATGCGATAATCAGGCAGTTATTGATTTGGTTTCTGAAGAAATGGAGCAGGTTAAGATGAAAGACATAGACAAGGACGGTAAGGCCGCTATACTCCCAAAAGACCTAATGAAAGAGAAGGTCGGACGCTCTCCAGATGATTGGGACTCTATTATGATGAGATATATTTATGCATTAACTACAGAAGTATTCACATTTTAACCTTATTATCTTTGGTATTCATAGTATAAACTTATATCTTTGTGAAAACAGATATATTATGAAAACACAAATAATTAATAGCAAAACAGAGAACCTAATAAAAACAATCCCTTCTTTAGTGAAGTTTATAATAGGTGATTATTTATATGGTGACGACAGAAGTTGGCATGTAGATGTAACAATGTTCAACCTGGATAATAATGTATTAAAAGTTTACGTAACACAAATAAAATAATTATGAATATACAAGACATTAAAAAAGAATACGATTTGACAAACGAAGATATCTCTGATATGTTTGGTTTTAAGAATGTGATCTCTTACCAGAATTCTTCAGCTAAGAAACGATATGAGAATGGTTTAATAGCTTTCAATAAGGTTGTAAAGAGTAAGAAAGAAAAACCAACACCTCCCAAAAGTAGAGTGGTAAACAATAGTAAGAACCCTACAATTGATAAAATAGTTAAAAATATAACAATAGCCTGTAGGTATTTATAAAACAATAAGAAATGAAACAACTAACTAAATGCCAACAACATCAAGTTGACAGAGTCCAGGAAGAGATAACCAAACTAAACACAGGGCAGATAGTCGTTAGAGATCAATACCATTGTTTCTACGTGTTTAACGGTACAAACATGGGAATGTATAAACTAAAGAGAGTAAGAGGGATTTGGGAGCAAACTAATGATTAATCTATTAAATTATGGCTAAAATACATTTACAATCATGTACCAATAAAGGCAAAGGATTCTCTTTTAGCTTACTCCCTATTTTGACTTTTGATAAAACAGAATGGATAAATAGAAATGAGTATGATTTAACTATAGGTATTTGGTTTTGGTACATGGAAATAAACTGGGAGCAAACTAATGATTAAAGAATAAAATTATGATAAAAGTAGTTGAAATAAGTTTTGAAGATATGGACACTCTAATTTTATTGCCTAACCAACATAAAAATATGTTGCAAAGCTCTATTGATTATGGTTTTTCATTAAAGCAAAAATGGAGATGCAGAAGAAGGGAAATAAAAAAAGAGGACTTTCCAAGAAATGAATGGTGTTGTTAATTCACCCTAACACACCAATAATAACCCCTTAATCTATTAAATTTTATTTGATTAACTTTGAAAATATAATATATTAGTCACTATGAATGTATTTCAAAGGTTTTTCACATCTTCAAAGGAGCAAATCCAGAACAAATTTAATCAAGCCTTCTTTAGTCATATAGGCACTTCTGGAAGCACTTATGACCCTAAACAAAAATCTCTATACTTAGAGAAGGGGTATCAAGCTAATTCATTTGTTTACTCTATAATTCAGGCACAAGCACGTAAAACTGCTGCTGTGCCTTATTTCATTAAGAAAGTAGAGAGTGAGCAAAAAGCCAAATCATTTCAAAAAGAGATTAAAAGATCTAATATAGCGGATCCACAAATCAAAAGGTTTCTAAAGGATTTAGAGGCTAAGGCATTTGTGCCGGGTGATGATAACATGGATTTCCCTTTAGCTAGACCTAATGTATCTCAGAGTTGGAGTGAGTTCTTAGCAATGTACAAAACCTACATGAAGATATCGGGTAACGCCTTTATATATATGGTTAGTCCTGATGACGGTGCAAAAGCGGGTGAACCTAGGCAAATGTATCTATTACCCTCTCCCTTAATTGATATCGTAGTAAAAGAGGGCGCAAACCTTTTAATTGATGAAAACCCCGTAGATTCTTATATGTTAATAGAGGGCGCTCAGTATATTGAGTTTGAGAGTAAAGATGTTGTACATATTAAATACCCAAATCCCGAATTCAATCTAAATGGATCACATCTATACGGCCAATCACCACTTCGGGCGGCTGCAAAGAGTTTAGAGAGTTCTAACGAGGCCATGAACAACAACATTAAGACTATGAAGAATAGTGGTGCTTTTGGTCTTATTTCTGGTAAGAATGAGTCGATAACACCCGACCAAGCCAAGAGTATAAAGGAGCGATTAACTGAAATGGACACTAGTAATAGCCGATTAAGTAATATTGCTGGTGTGAGTCAGTCTATTGACTTTACTAGACTATCACTAAGTACAAAAGATTTAATGCCATTTGATTTCTTACACTTTGATAAGAAACAAATCGCAGCGTGTTTAAACTGGCTTACTCTTGACTCAGATGCGAGTGATTTCGGTGGTACATTGAAGGAACTAAAGAAGGAAAATATAGTAGGAGACATTTTACCAGACTTAAATCTATTCGAACAGGCTTTCAATGATGAGATACTACCTAGATTTAAGAATAAAGGATACGAAAACACTATGTTGGTCTTTGATGCCTCAACACTTCCAGAAATGCAAGCTGACATGGCTACATTGACAGCGTGGTTAAGTACTGCCCTATTAGATGGCACAATTAATAGAAATGAGTATAGGGATGCTTTAAATTACCCAATTATAGACAATAATCCAGACTTTGAGAGATACACTACTAAAATGGGTATAATTCCATTAGAGGAGGCTTTTATAGTGGATGAACCTATTGATACTGAACCACCTCCAACAGGTGAAAAAAAAAATCTAATTTATAAAGAGTTCGACCCAAGCCAAGAAAGAGACGAAAATGGTATGTGGACAAGTGGTGGAGGTTTAAATCACAACGTACAAACAGAATCGATCTATGATGGTTTGGAATATTATGTAGTAAAAGATGGTAAAAAAGTTGGTAAAATAGAGGCGTTATCTGGTGATTGGATTAGTGATGGAGACCCAAAAACATTTTACCAGGAGTTAATAATAGAAAATGCTTTTGTAGATTCAAAATACAAAAAACAAGGGATTGCATCGTCAATGATAGATGATATATTAAAAGATTATGACGGTAAAGTTAATTATGGAAGTTATGACGGTATAGAGTATGAGTATCCTTATAAGATATTTTTTGGGGGTGCTGTTTCTAATGAAGGCGCTGGGCTTATAAAAAAATATCAACCTATTTTAGACAACTTTAATAAACGACAAACAAAAGGAAAAATGAGTGTTTAAATATTTAAATATTATGGTTATAAATGATTTAGATATTCTACAATTTACTAAATACACAGCTTGGGAAATTGTAGAAGAAATAAATACGGAATGGGATTTAAACGGGGTTTTATCTAAAAAAGATATTATCTATAAGAAATATATTTTAAACTAAATGAATAGGGAGAGATATAGAAGATGGTACTTTAGGAAGTTAAAGAACTATGAAAAGACTTCAAGGTCTATCGTTAAAAGACACCTAAAGAATACACTTATTACATTTGCTAAGAGCAAACCTACTGAAGAGACTATAAAACCACTATTAAACAAGGCAGTTACTAAAAAGGCTTTATTTAGTATGTTGGTGGAAGTTTATACAACAGTTGGCGGCAATCATGGTGACACCGTTCTAAATGGTATCAATAACCAGACTTTAGTAGTAAAGAAACGTTGGGCATCTTTATTTATAGAGTCTTTTGCTAAACAAGTACTTAAATTTCTAGGAGTACACGCTCCTGAGAACATTAAAACCATTCGAAAGACTTTAATTAATGAGGTTATAAAGTATATTGCTGAACGTAATGACCAGGGTAAGAGTGTTCAAGTTATCACTAATGAAATGGTTGAAAAGTTCGGTACTAAGGAAGGCCTTTACAATTGGCAACTTGAGCGAATAGTTAGAACTGAGACGGGTGCGGCTGCCAATTTAGCAGCTTTTCAAGCTATGGACGATGCTGATTTAGTGATTGATAAGATATGGCTAAGTGCTGATGATAGCCGTACAAGGGATGGCGATAGTAAAAACGAGTATAATCACGCTGTAATGAACGGCAAACCAGCAATCCCACATAAGACATTGTTTCAAGTGCCTAATCAGAATGGTACCACTCAAGGAATGATGCACCCTATGGATATGGAAAGGGGTTCAGCTAGTAATGTGATAAATTGCAGATGCACCACCGCACCCGTACCTAGAAGGGATAAAAGGGGGCGTTTAGTGTTAAAACCTAATTAAAATATTTTTCGTAAATTTACAATATGAAAGGACTGATAGAACAAAAGAATAATAGCGTTGGAGCTGTAAAGGATATAGATTTAAAAAATAGAGTAGTAACGGGCTATTTATCTTCTTTTGATAATATAGATCATTCTGGTGATATAATTACAAAAGGCGCTTATGCTAAGAGTTTAAAAGAGCGTAGGTCTAGTATTATGTTTCTAAATCAGCACAAATGGGACCAACCGCATGGTAAGTTTGCTATATTACAGGAAGATACTAAAGGTTTGTATTTCGAAAGTGAGCCATTAATAAACACAACCTACTCAAATGATACGTTAAAACTCTATGATGCTGGTATATTAAAGGAGCATTCTGTGGGATTTGTTACTATAACACAAGAAACCAAAGGAGAGAATAGAATACTTAAAGAATTGAAGCTATATGAAGGTAGTAATGTAACTTTGGGCGATAATCCAGACACCCCCTTTACAGGTTTTAAAAGTATGTCGTTGATTGAAACAAACGATAAGATAAGTACTATATTAAAGTTCTTCAAGAATGGAGACGTTACAGACGATACCTTCCAATTGTTAGAGATAGCGTTGAAGGATTTACAGAAACACGCATACGAGATAGGACTGAACACCAAGCGTAAAGAGGTTATTATAGAGCCTACAGCCGCAGAAATGATACGTAGTTATTTGAATAAATAATTTTTAGTATATTTGCATTGTCATCTCCCTAGGGAGAAGGACTTGGTTGGCCACAATACCGTAATTTGTGGTTTTGCACTTTGTCAAATTGAAGCCGTTTAACAACACTTTACTTTAAGAGAAGCCGCTACTATTAAACATTAATCCATTTAAAAAACAAACAATGGATATTAATTTGACAGAGGCACTAACTGCCTTAGAAGTAAAACTAAAAGGTGCAACCACCTTAGAAACTAAAACCTTATTAACAGGTTTTAAAGAGTCATTCGATGCAGAATTGAAGGCTAAAGAGAATGCTTTAGAAGCTAAATCTAAAACTGAGCGCGAAGCCGCTGAAGTAGAGATTAAAGGACTTAAAGAGCTTCAAGAAGTTCAACAAAAACACTTAGATACTTTAGATATCAAGATGAAAGCTGGTTTGACTGTAAAAGGTAAAAACGAGTTTACTAGTCTTGTGACTAAGAATATTAAGGAAATTTCTCAAGTAAGTGAAACTAAATCTTTCTCTTTAGAAGTTAAAGACATGACGTTAGCAACTGCTTTGACAGGTGACCAGCCAAGAGATTACAATTTCGATACAGTTAAACGACCATTTCAAAAGATAAATGTTAGTGATTTAACTACAACTATTCCTATTTCTGGGGGGACTTATACCTATGTACGTTCAACCCTTGCTAGTGGATCAGTAGTCGACCAAGTGGAAGGCGCTTTGATTCAAGAATTAGTGTATGCCTACGAAATGGTGGATTCCAGCACTAACTACATATCGGGAAGATCCATATACTCACGCAAAATGAAAAATAATCTTCCTTTCTTAGAAAGTACTCTTTCTGTAGATTTGAACAACGATTATTTAAGAGGTGAGAATGTAGCTTTTCATACTATTTTAGCTGCTGAGTGTACTGCTAGTACGCAAGTTATCACAGGTCAAAATCAAGTTGAAATGCTTATCGCTGAATTAGCGGCACTAGCAAATATCGATTTTGACGCAACTGCTATTGTTGTTAGACCTTCTGATTGGTACAACATCATGATCACAGAGAAGTCTACAGGTTCAGGTTACGGTCTTCCTGGGATTGTTACTTTTGACTCAGGAATATTGAGAATAAACGGAGTGGCTCTTTTAATGGCAACTTGGTTACCAGCTAACAAGTATATCGTAGGTGACTGGACTAGAGTTAGACGTCCATCTACTGAAGGATTTTCTTTTTCAGTAAGTGAGCAAGATGGAGATAACTTCTCTAAGAACAATATAACTGCTAAAGTTCAAGCACAAGTAACTCTAACAGTAGAGCAGCCTGACGCTATGGTTTACGGAGATTTCACAGCAGTATAATTAAGTTTATATTTTAGGCTTAGAACCCTTTACAGCGATGTAAGGGGTTTTTTGTATATTTGTTTTATATTGTGGCTTTGGTCATAGTTTTCTGTTTTAGGGAGTGGGGTTCATAACCTACTCCTTTTTTTGTTTAATTATAATTTTTGTAACTTTGATTTATAAAAATACAGATATGAAAGTAATAAACGCGTTTTTTTGCAGATTAGAAAAGAAATCATATAAAGTAGGTGACACCTATACCGGCTCACGAAAAGACCTATTCCCTATCTATTTAGATAAGGAAAAAAAAGAGGACAAAAAACGTAAAGTTAAACTAGAAAAGAAAGGATAAATGGCGAAAGCAAACAATGTAGAAATCGAGGTTTTAGGATTAGATGCTATAAGTGAAATTATAGAAGCGGCAGAACTAAAAAAAGAGGTTTGTTTATTAGGAACTAAGATGAGGTTTGATTTAAGCGAGGGTTTGAAGGGGTATTTTGCCCCTGGACTTTACGAGCGAAAATACGGGTTAGAAAAAGGCTCATTGCTTAGTGATTTATTAGAGGCGTATCACCAATTAAGACTAAAAGATGAGTATAATAACTAATTACATTGACTGGGTTACACTTGCTGAAACTAAGACATATTTAAGATTAGACGATGGGATTACCGAGTCTGATCTTGAAATCACTATGATGATAAATGCAGCTTGTGAGTTGGTGGAAAACTATACGGAGCATTACTTCAAGCCACAAACTAAATCGTATGTATTTGATTACGATGGTGTGATACGTGCGTATGCTGAACCTATTGTATCTATTACAGAGACAACTGGGTTTACTTCTGAAGAAAGGCAATTGTACACGATATACTGCCAAACATCGACACTAGTAAAGAGTTTAGAGGCAAACATAGGGTATAGCGATACTGATCAGATAAAAGACATATTTAAATATGGTGTTTTGGAAACTGTTAAACTTTGGTTTTACGGTAGTGAAAGCGAAACCGTAATGAAGGGATATTTACCTAACTCTGTTATGAGTATTTTAGCAAACGAACGAAGATTTATATTTTAAATATGATAAGAGCTAGACAATTAACTAAACGTGTAGAGATTTGGGATACAACTATAACTCCAGACGGTGTAGGGGGTAATTTAGTATCAAGTTCTTTACGTACTACTAGATGGGCTAGTATCTCTGATGTTGGTTCAAATTCGTATCAATCTGAGTCGGGAATAACAGACTTTACAAATACTCAAAAGTTTGTGTTTCGATATGATAAGAATTTTGCTATAAACCCAAAGATCCACACTTTTAAATACAATGGGTTTGAATATTCGATATTAGATGTAAAGACCAAGGGTTTTAAGCACGTAGAACAAGAGTGCATCGCAAAGCAAATTTTAGGTTTAGATTGAATATAAAAATTGACATAAAGCAATTAAAAAAGTTAGAAAAGCAGCTATTAAAAGCTGGACCTAAGACAACAAGGCATGCGCAATTAGAGTTGAAAGCTACAGCATTCGATACTTTAGCAACTGCAAAGATATTAGCTAAAGTAGATAAGGGTCATTTACAGGGAGCTATGGCAATGGAGCCAATAACAAAAGAAGCGTATAAAATAGGAAATAACAAAGATTATGCACCCTATGTTGAGTTTGGAACAGGTTTAAAAGTATCAACTCCTGCAGAATGGAATGCTTTCGCCTTACAATTCAAGTCACCAAAAGAAGCGGGTGCAGCTCTACGTAATGGACAACACGCTCAACCATTTTTATACCCAGCATTTAAAGAAGGGAGGAAGTTATTAGTAAAGCGAGTGACGCAAGTAATAAAAGATTTTAAATTAAAATAATGAATAAAAAACTACCAGACTCGTATATCAGAAAGGCTATATTTGACGTGTTTAACGGCAGTATAGTGGACGGTAAGACTATAAATGTATATGATACCCGTTACACTTCTAATACGAGTGAATTAGAGGGTTATGTACTAATGACAACCCAAGCAAACGATGTCGATTACAATAAATGTAGTGACTTCTGGGAGAGCGACATTTTATTAGAAGTTTGTACTTTATACCGTAATACTTCCAACGTTGGGAGTCGGTTATTTGCTGATAATATCCTAGAGGCTTTACGATTGGCGTTGCAAGCTGATTTAGATTTAAACTTCGCGGTTAGTGGTTTGACAGTTGATAACCAACTAATGACCTTTCCAAATGATTTAGTAACTAATTTGAGTAACGCTACTTTATTTAGAAAGTTTGTGAGGTTAGAGCTTAGAATAAAGTAGTAAATCCATTAAATAAAAATTTCGTAAATTTGAATATTAATAATAAATAAAAAACACATAAAATGGCTGGAGAAAGTTTTATTAAAGGTGATGTACTGATACTTTCAGTCCATGACGGTACATCTTATTTACCCGTGGCTTGCCTCACATCGAATAGTATCTCAACTAATTTGAGTACAATTGACACGATCACTAAATGCGACCCTGGGAAAACAATAAAAACCGCTGGTATTTTCGATTATTCGATTTCTGCTGATGGTTTGTACATCGATACAGGAGTTGGAGGTGATATTACAAAGGTTTCACACGATACGCTTTTAGCTTATCAAATGGCTGGAACTGCTGTAACTTGGAGCATTTCAACGGGGTTAACAACAAATACCACTTATTACGGTACTGCGATAATCTCAGATTTGAATTTAGACGCACCAACAGCGGGGGAAAACAGTACTTTTAGCGCAACTTTAAACGGTTCAGGTGCTATCGTATTAGTTGATCCTATCCCATAATAACAATTAAAAACAGATAATTATGATAAGTAAAAACAAAGCCGAAATAGAATTCGGAGGAGAAAAGAGAACGTTTTATTTTGGATTAGGTTTTTTAGGCCTTTTCATTGATAAAACGAATTGTACTTTGAGTTCATTAGAATCAGACATACAAACAAATCCTTTTAAAGTGTTGCCTCAACTAATGTATTACTCATTATTATACGGTTACTTGAGAAAGGATGATACGCCACCCTTTACACAGTTTGACATTGTAGATTGGATGGATGCAGAAGGGGGCGTAAATGGTAAAGGGATCTTAGAGTTCATGTCGGGCGTTAGTTCTTCCATGAATCCTAAGTTGCCAGTAAGTAAGAGTGTAAAAAAAAAGGTAACGATGCCAAAAGTTTAAATTTCGTTGCTGAATATGTTTCTTTTGCTGTAGGCGAACTTGGAATATCTAAAATCGAAGATGTCTATGATATGACATTAGCAGAATTTGAGATACGAGCATACGCCTACAGAAGGATTCAGCAATTTGACTGGGCAAAGTTTAGAAGTGTTTCGTTTTGGGCTGTAAGGGCTTTTAATATAGCACCGAAATCGATACCCAAGAAACTAACTGAAATGATGGTATTACCGTTTGTAGATGGGGATTCTGATAAAGGCGGATTGAGTGAGAATCAAATAAACGCATTTAAGGCCGCTCAAGAAAGGTATCTAAAACAAAAAGAAAAAAATGCCGTTAAATAATCAGTTCAACGTAGAGTTAGGTTTAAAGTCGAAAGGCTTTGAGAAGGGATTAAAGGATGCGGGTAAAAGCGTTGATAGTTTCGCAAGAGACATTGGTGATTATGGTAGTGTAATTCAAGAGCAGAAAGATATTACAATTGAGTTTGAGAAGGAACTAAAAAGATTACAGAACCAACTTGCCAACACTTCAAAGGGTAATCTTTCACAACAAAAATCATTAAAAACTGGTATTAATAACTTAAAGGTTGCCATAGGTGATCAGCGTCTTGCGTTAAAAGATTTAAACAACCAACAAAAAAGAAATAATGTCACTTCTAATAGTACTATAAATAGCCTATCTAGGAATTACGGTGCTATCCAACTATTAGATCAAGTTACGGGTGGTATGGCCTCACAATTTCGTGCTGCTGAAGATGCTACAAAGTTATTCAATTTACAGTTAAAAATCACTAAAACCGCTATTATCGCGACTGGAATCGGGGCTTTGGTAATAGCTTTGGCTTTAATGGTAGCTTACTGGGACGACATTGTTGAGCTGATAACCCAAACTAATGCTAAATTAGCGGCTCAAAATAAGTTATTAGAGCAGTCATTCAAAAAGAATGAGGCTGAAAGGGATGTTTTACAAAAGAAAAGAGATTTATTAGTACTTCAGGGAAAGGATACAGCAGAAATAAACAGATTAATATTAGAAAAATTAGCCTTATTAAAAGGTGAAAACACTTTATTAATAGCAGCAACAAAAGCGAAAATTGCGTCTGCAACTGCTGTAAGTGTTGAGGCTGTCTGGTGGAAAAGAATATTGTTATTCAGAGAAGGGATAACAAAAAATACCGGTAGTGAAAAGGACAGGATAGCTCAAAAAGAAAAGATTAAGAAGCTCCAGGAAGAGTTAGCATTACTAGAAAAAATTGGGGTAGAGATAGAAATATCTCAATTTCAAGAGGCTAACCCTGATGCTGGTAAAACTAAAAAAGATACAAAAAGAAAAAAAGAGAAGGGTTTTTTACCCGCTCTATTGGAAGGACTAGAGAAAGAGAATGCAATTTATTTATTTGCTGAAGAACAGTACCAAAAATCTATATTAGCACTACAAAAAAGAACAGCGGATTCAAGTGTAGTAATAAGGCAAGACGCAACAGATGAGGCACTAAACCAACTTACACAATTCCAGGAAGATTTAAATAGTCTTTTAAGTGCTGAAACATTAGCAGAAGGATTAAGTAGTATTGGTGAGGGTATTGGTGAAGCATTAGGTTCTGGAAGTAACGTCCTAAAAGCTGCGAGTCAAGAGATATTAAACGTTTTTGCGGGTTTTATTGGTAAACTAGGAAAGATGTTAATAAAATACGGTGCTATTGCTGTAGCGAAAGGAACTGTCGATAAAGCATTTGCTACTGGTATAGGTAGTGTTGCTGCGGGGGTTGCTGCTATTGCATTAGGAACAGCCTTAACGGCTGCAAGTTCTAGTTTTGGGAACATAGCGGGCGGTGGTGATAGTGGTGGTGGTGCATCGGTAAGCGCGGGCGGTGGAACAACCACAACTTTTAGCGGTTCGGGTTCAGGAGGTGATTTTAATGGACGTGTGGTATTTGAAATAGCGGGTGATAAACTAATCGGTGTACTTAATAATACATCATTAGGAGGGCTTAGAGTAGGTGACAATGAACTTATAACAACAGGGTAATGGCAGTACGATTAGAATTTCAGTTTACAGACCCTGAAGCGGTTATATATAAGGTTGAAATAAGTGATCCAGCTTATACGGGTTCTATTAGGCAAATACAAGGTTCTGCGACTTTAGACTATCCAAAGGTTAAGACTATGGATATGCTTCGTGGTTCTGTTCTTAAAATGCAATTAGAGGCTAATTTAGATGCTAATTATTATAGGTTTCTTTATGAGACTGTAGGGGATGCACAATTGCCGGTTACTTTGTATCGGGATGGTGCTGTATTTTGGTCTGGATTTATCAAACCTGATGGGATAGTAGAGAGCTTTGTTAATGACTACTGGATTATAAATGTCCAAGCCATTGACGGTTTAGGTTATTTGGAAAACATTAAATTTAAAAAAGAAAACGGGGAGTTATACAGAAATAGTGTAAAAGAATTAGCCTTATTAGCTAGATGTCTACAGATAACAGGTCAAACATTAGACTTTACTTTATATGACTTTGATTTGTATTTTAGTACTGAGGTTTTCTTCCCTCCAACGCTATCACAAAAAGCAATAATAAACACCTTTTCAAATACTAATAGATTCTTTAAAGAAGACGATGCTGAAAGCGTATTCACTGCTAAAGATGTATTAGAAAGCATCCTAAAAAAATATGGTGCATATGTTACCCAACAAGGCGGAAAATGGCGTGTTGTAAGAGTAGAAAGCTATTTTAAAAGTGATGAAACTATAGCTATTGAAGTTTTTAATTCAGATGGTTTAAGTCTAGGTACGGGGACGGAAAATAGACAGATAGTTTTAGGTAGTCAAATTAATGGATTCTATCCACATCATGCGAACGCAAATCAGCAAAAAAGATATAATGTAGCCTTAACAGCTTATAAAGTTTACTATGAGTATGGTTTAGTTAAATCTATAATAGCAAATAGGAAAGTAAGGTTTAATGATGATTTAGGCAGCATTGATGAATGGGAGATAACAAATAACAGGGAATCATTTTTTATATTTGATTTTAAAAGAAACGATCCAGAGTTCTATCCCAACGGATATTGGGAGGGAAAAATGACATCGGTATTCGATGAGACATGGAAAGCGTTAAGAACAAACCCTTCGATACCTACATTGGTAAAAGAAAACAATGGATTATCTATTGAGATAAAAAACACAACTACATGGATAAAAGAGATTTACCAACTAGTTAACATTGTTTTAATTGGGAATAGTGGCGTTCGTTATTATTTAAGAGCTGATCCAGATAACGATGTTGCGGCATGGGGTACTGATGAACAAGCGGTAAGGATATTTGATTTTAATACACCTTCAGCACCATTAAAAACACAAGATTCCACCTTTGTCGTAGATACTGCTATTTGTCCTGAAGGGGGAGAAATTGAAGTTGAATTTTTTCTTCCAATTGTACGGCCTTTAGGTGGTACTGCTGAATATACAATAGTAAAAGAGGTTAATATAGTTGAAACCACACCAAAAGATTTAAAGGGTGAAAGCTGGACGGGTATAAGAGGGAATGAAAGGCCAGAAACCAGAACAGCAATAGTTGATACATTAGACGTTTTAACGGGTGATAATTCTAATCAAGCGTACATAGGTGGGATTGAAGATATAAACGGAGAAAACACCTCGAATTGGTCTAAAAAACTACCTAATGGAAGTATTGACGCCTCAAAACAATTGCCCGTTTTAGATTGGTTAACAAGAGATAGACTAAAAATAAGTAGCGGTAACTCTTTATTATTTACAGGTGGCGTCTATGGTTATTTGCCTTATTTCGGAGTGTTAACGATAGACAATGTAGGGAGTGGAGATTCAGAGCCACAAACACCAATAATATTTATGACGGTTGGGTGGTCGTATAACCTAGGAAGAAATATAATGTCTGGACAATTTGAGCGTATATTCCAAGAAGATATTTATAATGATACTATAGTAAATTACAACTTAGAGGGTGACAATGTAATAAGGCCAGCCATAGAAGGGGTTTAGTTATTGCAATAGATAGAGTGTATAGGATAGTTGAATTTGTTTTCTTCAGTTAAACATATAACGGTTTCGTCATTAAAAGAAGAGCCATTAAATACAACTAAAATATATCCAAAATCGCAGCTTTCACTCCAGGAAGCGCCACCCACGACTTTTCCACAATTAGGATCTCCAGAGGTGTTAGCTATAACTTCACAGCCAGACCCACAACCATCGACAATATCCTCTTTACTGCAAGACATTAAGGATATAATACACACGAATAATAATAATTTAATTGTTCTCATATCGCGAATATACGAATAAAAAACGGATTAATCTACATTTATACTTAGTATTTTAAATTAAATCAAATTGTCGTATCTTTACGCTATGAGTAATTTTTATAAAGGTAGCACGCAAATCTTATATCTTTTGATAGATGATATACAAGTGCCAATATCTTGCTTGACTTCTAATTCTTTTACGGAATCAGTTGATATGTTGGAAACCACAACACAAGATAATAGAGGTTGGAAAACGGGTAGGCCATTGAATCAAGGTTTTAATATCTCATTTTCCGGCATACAAGTGGAAAGTAATTTTGCATTACCTACGCAAGCCAGTTTAGATATTTTAAAGATATTCAAACGTAGACGGGAATTAGTAAACTGGTTTATCGCCACTGAAAGTACTTTCGTAGAAGGTGGAAGTGGATATATCACAGATTTAACAGATAATTCAACAGCCGAAGGCTTACTCGAATTCTCAGGTAATATATTAGGGTATGGAGCTTTAGCAATACCAAACTTAGAAGTGCCTAACGCTTTTATATTTCAAGACGGTGAACAATTTATATTTCAAGACGCAAATCAAATTATACTATAAAAAATGGCAGACCAAAGACTTACAGATAGAACAGCGATTGTAACACCAGCAGATAACTTTTGGGTTTATGTTGTCGACCCTAATACAACAGTGACCGATCCAGAGGGTGACAGTTTCAAAATGACTAGAGGGGATTTTCTAGGCGCTCTTTTTGCGGGAACGTTTGACGACTTGACAGATACGCCAAATACTAAGATAGGGAATGGTTTAAAACAGTTAAGAGTTAATGCCGCTGAAAATGGCATTGAATACGCTTTTACCGAATTTCTAACATTAGTAGGAGTTGATGAAACTACATTCACATCTAAAGCGGGTAATGTTGTGACGGTTAACGGTACTGAAGATGCTTTATTTTTTACGGTTAACAGCTTTATAAATTTAAGTGACGTTAGTACTACAACCTTATTCGGTCAAGGCGGTAAGTCTTTAGTTGTTATTGATGATTTGAGTACACAGCCAGCAACCCAGTCTATCGGTTTAGAGAGTAGACCTACTTATTCTGATTTATATGGTGCTAACGGTATTGTAGATGGTGGGATAACTTATAGAGGTTCTGGTTTAGACTATACAGTTTGGGGTAATGAGTATATTATAGATGGTACTTTTTATGATAATAGACCTATTTCTAGAGAGGTTACAAATGATATCGGGGGTGCTTTAGATAGATTTGATGTATATTATATTGAGATAAACGGTACTATACCTTCGGTGGGAATCCTTAAAGGAACAGAGGCCGCTTCACCTGTAGAGCCAACTTTAGACCTCAGTAAACAGGTAAAGGTATCGGTTAGATTAATTGCTGCGGGTGAATTAGTAGACCCTAATGCTGTAACAGAAGAGGTGTATAATGACAACTTAGGTTCTGAATGGACGAATACACTTTTACCAGCGGGGGCAAGTTTGGATGATATTGTTGATCCTAAAGTTGGCACGAAAAGTATTTCATTACCAGCTTATGTAACACCTTCAGTATTAGCATTCCAAAAGACATCGATGTTTACGTATGTTTCTAGCGAAAATCTACCTTTTTATATAAAGGTAGGTACTACTTTCGCCCCGCAAGCTAGTTTAAACATTCGTTTAGAGAATAGTGTAAGTGGTGAATATTGGAACTTGACTTTAACACCTCAAAATTTAAGTAGCTTTGGATATGATAATAGCACGGGTACATGGTCTTTAATACAAATCCCTTTGAATTCTTTTTCTGCGAGTTCAAGAAATGAAATTGAATACGATACTTTTAGACTGACGTTGGATAGAACACCTGTTTTGAATCTTGACTGGATTGTGATTCAGGGCGGGGTGCCAAATCCTAGTAATATACAAGCACCTAAATTCGTAGACGGCGACAACCCTAACGATGCTGTATATTTAGATGGTGCGGTGGGAATAGGACGTTCTAATCCATTTGACGGGGTCGGTAATGAAGGACAATTAGAACTTTATAGTCCAGAACCAATTCCAGTTAGAAATTTAACAAGAATTAATTTTAAAAGTCCACATTACAGTGATGCAGCGGCTATTGGGTTTACTCAGGGTAGATTTATAATAGATAATATTAATACTGGCGGTACTGCTATTAAATCTTTACTTACTGAACTTCTTGTAACTGATACAGGGGTGAGTCTAGATAACGGATTTCTTACAACACCAGGGATAAAAACAGCCGCAGGAACAGGAACTAAAATATTTCTTGATAATGGTACTTTAGCAGATTACCAAGCCATGGACGATGTACTAGGATGGGGTTTTTACGCAGATGACGAAGTTGCAGGGCAAACGATTACAACAACACCAACAAAACTAGTTATAAACGGTTTAGGTACTGATAGTGATTCGGATTATTTGCCTAAAGAAATTCGGGGTATTTCTGAATTATGGGATACTGCAACCAATAAAATAACGCCTATAAGTCTAGGTGACGGCTATACTTTGAGGTTAGATTTAGAGATTCTGAGCGAGACAGGGAATCCGACAGAACTTACAACTGATTATGATATTGGAGGGGGAGCAACTCCCACAAACGTTATAGTTGAGAGTTTCGAGCCAACAGGGAAAAATGTACCTTATACAGCTAGCAGTAGTACCACTTTTTTTTCTAAGGCAACTTTCTTAGCAAATGGAGGGCAGATATTTTTAAGTGTAGATGTGGGAAGTGTCACTTTAGGAAAAAAACAAATCAGCATACATAGAATATCAAAAGGAACTTTGTAATAAAATAACTTAAATTTATATTTCGTAAATTTGAATAAATAAAAGATAATGATTAGATCATTTGTAAGAGATGCAAACAAAACTATAGTTCTATTTCTATTCGGTGGAAATGGTGGTGGAGGTGGTTCAGCAGTTCCCGCCTGGGTAACTTATATACTAGGTGCTGGAGGAACTATTGAAAACCAAGCCGAACAGCAAAGAGTAATTGATTTGCAAGCGGGGGCAACTTTTGTAATGGCTGCGGGTTCGTATTATACGGGTAGACTACCCGTACAAATACCAGCAGATGGTACAGCCGATTTTCTAAGCGTTGATAGAGCAACTGAAAATAGTAGGATAACAACAGGTAACGAGTTGACCGTATTAGCAGATCACGTGCCACCAGTAACTCACTATGGAGGTCATCCAGCAATTAATATAGAGACATTCTCTATAAATCTAGCTTCAACTTCTGAAGGGATGGTGGGAACAAACTCAGGCTTAACACTTGCAGCATATGCGGGATGGGGTTCTATCGGCTTTGATAATGCTATTCGATACGATGGTGTTGCGTCTACTTCTAGCTATGCTATCACAGGCGCACAAATAACAGCGGGTAACACGCACACTTGTAGCACATTTATAAGATTAGATGATTTATCCACACCCGTAGTTGGCTCAGGAACTTTAGCTGCAAATGTAGATATTTATTTAGAGTTAGGAGCGTCTGCGGAAGTTCCAGATTCAATCAAATTAGAACCTTATGCGGACAACGTTTGGAGGGTTGAAGCAACTTGGTTAAGTCCTTCAAATACTGGATTAATGACTATTAAAACGGGGACAACAGGCGTTAATGGATCTGGTAAACCTTGGAGAATAACAGCGCAACAATGTGAAGATTTGGATTATGCTTCTGCGTACAATAAGACTGTAGGTGCATCTTCTTCTAGGCTGCAAACAACCATCACAAATGGAGGTTCTGCTGCTTCATTACCTTCTACGGCTGGCACAATGTTTCTTAAATGTAGTAATTATAGCCTAACAGGAGCAGCAAAAACAATAGTGATAAATGACGGTACATCATCAAACGAAATTAGCTTTGCGTACAGGGGCTCAAGTTTCCCGACACAAATAAGGCTACAATATACGATAGGAGGCACGTTAGTTGCTAGATACAGTTTTATCACAACTATCACAAATAGAGACGTGTTTGCGTTCAGTTGGGAAGTAGGACAATTAAAATGGTATTTAAATGGAGCCTTGGTGAACACCTTTACAAATGCAAGTGTTGTAGTTCCGCCATCAAATACTTTTGACAATGTCACGATGCCAGGGTTTTATGTTGCGGCAGAATCTTTAGCTTTTCACCCTACAGTTTTAACAGATGCTCAAATAACAACTATATCCAACGCTTTATAAATATGTGTATAAACCTAATTTACAGTTATCCCGCTAAATCTAAAATCAAAACAGTTTGTTTAGCGAATGCAGTTCCGTTTCTTAATATATTTGAAATGGATAATGCCTATTTAACTCTGATTGAACCTGAAGATGTAGATAGTTTTATATCTGATTTAGAAACAGCATCGCAAAAAGTAACCGTTATCGGCAGCTACAACAAAAATGGAACTCACTACATTTTTGATAATGTAGAATTCAACCATACCATTGAGAAATACAGATCCGCATTAAAAGGAAACCCAACAGAAGCAGAAGCATTGCAAACTCAGGTAAATTTGATGTCCGGACATCCGAATAGAATATTAACAAATCAATAAATAATAATTATGAGTACAGAGGAAATTTTAAAAGAAAATAACGAAATGTTAAAGGAGATTTGCAGTAAGTTAGACGTTGCAACTAATAAAACCAGTGACCAGCCGAACCCAAACCACGAAGAGAAATGAAAATTTCAGACGTTAGAATATTAATTATTTGCTTAATCCCTGTATTATTAGGAATGTTTATCACATTGTTTTTTTATTCAGATGCTAAAGCAGATGTATATTTATTCTACGATCATAAAAGATTTTTAGATAACATTTTTTACGACATTACGAATTTAGCAACGGCAAGCATATTTACATGGTATGCATCTAAATGGAAAAGGAATATTTTCACACCTTTTTTTATTGTCAGTCTATTGCAGTGGGTTTTATATTTTACGGTTTACAAGCAAGGCGCAAATTTAATTTCAATACCTATTTTAGTTTTATTAATAATTTTATACAATAAAAAATGAAAACCCCACCAACAATGTCGCAAGTACTTGCGCTGCTTTCTGTTATCGTTATCCCTATTTTAGTGTGGGGAGTTTCGGTTGAAACCCGTTTGACTTCTCAGATATATCAAATCGAACAAAACGCAAAATCTAGCGCAAAGATTGAAGTTAAGATAGATGAGATAAACAAAAACACCGTTGACATATTAATTCAACTGGAGCGATTGAAAAAATAGATTATGAAAACAGGAATAAAAGGTATTGAGTTAATAAAAAAATACGAAGGTTTTGAGTCGAAGCCTTATAGATGTCCAGCGGGGGTGCCAACTATTGGGTATGGTGCAACATACTATCCAAATGGGGATAGGGTAACGATGAATGATAAATCAATAAATGAAGCAGAAGCAGAAGAGTTACTATACAGTATGGTTTCAAGTTATGAAAATGCGGTTAATAGGTATGTTCAAACATTTATATCTCAGAATCAATTTGATGCTTTGGTATCTTTTACTTACAATTTAGGAGCTGGAGCATTACAGAAAAGCACGCTACTAAAAAAAGTTAATCAAAACCCTTGCGATTTATACATTTCAAATCAATTCAGTAGATGGGTAAAGGCTGGAGGCAAGACATTAAACGGATTAGTTAAAAGAAGAAAAGAAGAGGCGGAACTATATTTTTCATAAAACTATGTCAAAAGAAAATCCAAAATTAATAAAGAACGGAGGCGAAGGTACTAACATCGGTAAGTTTCTAAGAGGCTTGAAAGATGTAGCGCCTGAGATACTAAACATAGCTAGTTCCGTTACGGGAATAGAGGCTTTAAAGGTTCTAGGTGATAAGATAAAGGGAAGTGATAGTATTTCAGAACAGGATAAAATAATAGCCTTAGAAATTCTTAAAATAGACATGGCAGATTTAGCAGATGCCAGAGATTTGCAGAAGGTTGCGCTAAGTCAAGATGATTTGTTTAGCAAAAGATTTATATATTACTTGACTATAGGAGTATTTGGTTTTTCTGCTTTGATTGTACTATTATTGTTTTTTGTAAAAATACCCGACCAAAACCGTGACGTAATTAACTTTATATTAGGTGTTGTTGTTGGTACTGGATTGACGGGTATATTTAATTATTTCTATGGTAGCTCACAAGGCTCAAAGGATAAAATGAACTTGATAAAATAGTTTCTAACTTTGTATAAAACCCATTAAAAAACGGGTCTTATACTTTTGTTAGAGTGCATTAAAACGCACAATAACAACGGGTATAAATAATAAAATTTAATCACCATCATAGTACGTACCTAAAACTATCTCTGCACTTTCCGCAATGCAATCTCCGTCCTTATCCCAAATTGCAGGTATATAAACTTTCATTGTATTACTTATAGCATACCCTACACTTATATCTTCAATTTCAATTTCAGTCTTGTACTTTTTAAGTAAGGATTTTAATTCCTTCTCAAATTGCATTGCTCTGTTTTTGCTTTCTTCCATAATTTCGTT
>TARA_R110000772_G_scaffold1047_3_pt1 | contig 23016 bp, 9 predicted proteins | sample TARA_R110000772 | Tara Oceans TARA_R110000772 (sample SAMEA4397948) | marine metagenome | biome: Polar Biome; feature: [SRF] surface water layer (ENVO:00010504); material: water (ENVO:00002006), including particulate matter (ENVO:01000060) such as... | depth 5 m | reverse complement strand
TTTGAGTTACGCATTCTGTGTGCAAATACAAAGTTACCATCTGATCCTCTAAGCATATAGTCAATAAATCCAGCGCCATACCAGCTATACTGAATTCCTACCATCTGCATTTTAGCTGTATCGATTTTATATCCACTAGGTCCAGTTCCGTCTAGTCTATCTAAGTTAAAGTCTTCTTGTTTAACCTTTTTATCTACAATTAAATTAATTTTTGCTCCGCTGGCGTTTGTAACGCCTCGATAATCAGGAGTAACAGTCATATTAGTCTGACTGTTAACGTGCGACACAACATGTGTCATACCTTTAATAATAATTCTGTCGCCGGCTATTAATTGATCTTGGAATCGTGTATTTTCTCCAGACATTAAGTTAGAATCAACTGCTATGTTAACAGTGCCTGCAATTTGTCTAGTTCCGGTTCTTTGTACTACCGAAACGTTTGTCCCGTCATATTCCCAAAAGATACCATTTTGATCATCAAATATTCCCGAACGCACTGTTGCACCGTGCCAACTAACAATACTTACTTGTGCTCCAAAGCCTAGGACTGCTGTTGTTGCTCCTAGTCTTCGTAGCGATCTTACTGTAAATGTACGTTCGTCTATTATGCTAACAACAGTATAATCAAACTTAGGAGGAACAGCAGTTTGATCACCACTATTAAATCCTGGTGTCTCTACACCTATAAGTCTAACCACGCCACCTGGTTGTAAACCGTGGTCATTATCATCTGTTACAACAGTAATTAACGAGTTAACTTCAATGCCGTCTGATGTAATACTACGTATATCATAACTTGGAGCAAATAATGCACCAGTTGTATACATAATACCTTTACCAGACTGATATCTAATATATTTTTTACTCTGACGTATTGCTTGCGCACCGTGTTGTGGTCCGCCTGTACCCAACATAACACCGCCATCAAATGGTCTGTGTACAAAGAAGCTATCTGGTCTAGGATAAACTTCGCCTCTGATAATATCGCCTGATGAAACGTTTATTAAACCGTTAGCTCTTGCTTGATAGCGCAATGTTGCTTTAGTTGGTATATCAGTAACAATGAAACTTCCTGCTGCAAGATCATGATTGTTATCGTTAGTCGAACTACCTATTGTTGAAATAAAGGAATTACCCGGTACCAGTCCGTGTGCATTTGGAAACGTTATTTCTATAGTAGCTAACTCAACATAACTAATTATAGCAGTTGCCGACAGTGCCTGTGTTAAAGGTTCTGAAATAGTTATCGTACTGATTAATCTTAAAATAGCGCCGAAACTTGCTTGGATAAAGGTTGTACTAAAAGTATCTATTACTCCTGCAGTAGCTCCAGTAATTTTAATTTCTAAATCATTTAACGGACTTACTCCGCCTAATAGAGCACCGGATATTAATATTCGATTTCCTATTTCATAGTCATCTCCTGGAGCGTTTAATAAAACAGTGTAACTTTCGTTATCTCTAGTAATATCAAATGATGAACTTGTTCCGATAGGTTGACTATTTATTGGTGATATTCCAGCAAATGTTCCGTTGCCGGAGTTTGCTGTGCCTGAGAAAGTTACTCCTGTAATTGCTCCTGATGCATCTACTGTACTAATTGTAATAACAAGATTGTTTGCAGGAGATACTCCAAGCAGACTAGTGCCTAATAAATTAAATGTTTGCCCAGTTGCGTAATTAGTGCCAGCATTATTTAAAGCACCTAATGTATAAGAACCTGAATTTAATGCAATTGATACGTCAAATCCGCTTCCTAAAATAATTTCTTGACCTGGAATTACTACAGCGGCTGCTGTGTTAGTTGCAACACCAGTAACTGTTATAGTAGTTATTTCGCCGCTTGCACCAACATTATCTATTGTAATAGTTAAATCGTTTGCTGGGGTTGTGCCGCCTAAAGCCGTACCTAAAATTGTAATTGTATCTGTAGGAACATAATCTATTCCTGCATTTTCAACTGCAATAGTATATGTTGTGCCTGTCTTAGTGGCGTTGAATTGTGCTGTTGTGCCAGTGCCTCCGGTATATGAAGGATTTACATATGTTTGTAATGCATCAGGTGCAGTTCCTGTAGCAGTAAATCCAGTGATTGTGCCACTGGCATCAACTGTTGTAATTTTAACTAATATATCATTAGCAGGTGTTGCACCGTTAGATACAAGTGTACCAAGGATATTTAATTGGTCGTTTACTATAAAATCAGTAGATGCATCAGATCCGTCTAGTGTTACTGTATATACATTATTAGTATATGTTGCATTAAAAACTGCTCCACTGCCTGCGCCGCCATTTACAACAGGTGTTAAATTTGATGCTGATCCTACGCCAGCAAACCCAGTGCCAACTAAAGTAGCAGTTTCTATAGAGCCGTCACTAACAACGGTATCTACTATTATTTCTAGATCGTTATCAGGCGTTTCGCCGCCTATTAAATTTCCAGGCACAGATAACCTATCACCTGCTGCATAGCCAAATCCAGCATCTTGGAACGAATCGATACTATATGTGCTTGAAGTGTTTACTATAGTAAGACTAGCTTCTGATCCTATAGTTGTTACGTTAAACCCGCTGACACCTATATAATCTGTTTGATTTCCTGTTAGCGAACTTGTTAATGGTCCACTAATATTTACAGTATTAGTATTAACTCCAGTTACATAAACAGCCGTGCCGTCGCCTCTATCTAGAGCTAAGCCTGCAACAATTCCTGAATTATTAACAACATTAATTGAAGTTGCTCCAGCTGAAACGTCTCCGTCTATTTCTACAGTTAAATATTCGCCGCCGCCTGCAGATGTGTCTAATATTCCTGTAACTTGAGAATCTGTTCCAATAGCGACATTTCCACTTAATGTAGATCCTATATCTGGAGTAACTCCGTCAAATGGTATTATAGTAGAGCCTGCTTCTACTCCTAATTCTAAAATTATCGAGTCTTCTTGCCCATTAGTTATTATAGTATATACTGGATCTCCAATATTTGCACCAGTATAAAATCCTGCTTGTCTTAATTGGGTATATGAGTTTGCTATTACTGTTCCCGGTGTTGTCCCGACTTTTGCTTTTGCAAAATAAGTAAACTTATCTGTATCTGGCACAGTGACTACTACAAAGCTACCTTCGGCACGAGCTACTCCAGCTACACTATCTTCAAATGACTTTATTGTAATTGGATCACCCGTCTCAAGTCCATGTGGGCCAACTGTTGTTACTGTTATTTGACTTTGACCAACGCCTGCGCCTTGTTCTCCTGCCACTACTGTAATAATTCCTCTCATATTACCGTAACTTCGGGCAAGATAAAAATATGTTCCCGCATCTCCTAATTTTGTAGTCCAAGAAATATATTCACCGTTTTTTGCACCTTGATTAGTAACTCCTTCAACTAAATCTGTGGTAGAATCATGCGTTGCTGAAGTTTTAAAGTACATGTCATAATTAGAACTACTACCAGTGTTAGCTAGTATAGTTATAGTATCTCCTTCGGTAACCGTAATTACTGGATCATCGCCTGATAACGTTCCAGTACGATCAGTACCGCTGACAATTCTAAAATCACTTGTACTGTTGTTAGTAAAAGTAATATCAAAAATTTCTGTAGTGTTACCAAAGCTAGCATCTGTTATAACAGTTGAAACCTGTGTATCAGTTCCTGGTATTTCGTATATACTAGGATAGCCACGCATTGTTGAAATTGCAGCCCATTTTGTAGGTTGCAATCCGTACTCAAAGTCAGCATCAAGCATCGATAGTGGATTTGCCGCGCGGGGACGTTCAATAGCATCTGTACCAAAGTCATACGGTCTAGTAGTTACAACACTTCTACCGTTTTCAATCTTTTCTACAAAGATTTGAATGTCGTCTGTAGCATTATGAGCACTAGTATCGTAATTTAGTGTAACAACAGTTATACCGTCAGTTGTTTGTAAAAACGTTGGGAAGTCATAGTCAGTTGCAATTCCGCTAGTAATAAATTCTACTGAGGCGCCTGTTATGATATTACTAAAATTATAAATAATTTCATTATTTGTTGTATTTGTTATTAGTAACAATTCGTCTAAATTATGTTTACCTTGGAATTTTAGTCTGCCAACGCCTGTTGTTTCTAAGGTAGGTAATGAACTAAGTCCATTAGTTATAACAGCAACAGTAATACCTACTAGTGTAGAAATTTTAGTCGATGCATTAGATTCAGCTACTATGCCATCAACATTAATTGTTTGTGCTACTTCTGTATTTGACGCAGAGTATAGCGTATTTGCTAAAATATAATTTGTAATTAATGTACCAATAAACGTGTGAGTTTGTATTTCTGGCTGTCTATCGCCGTCAACTTGTGCTACGTCTTGATCCCAATAATATTTTACAGTATTGTAAAGTTTTTCGTTGCCGCCAAATCTTAGATCATTTAAATATGCATCAACAATATATCCAACATCACGTTCGCATTTTGCTTGATTATATGTATATCCGATAAATCCTGCTGCATTTGCTGTAACTTGATCAGCGATCCACGCAGTTGCTTCTTTTTGAATAAAAGTCTTATTAGTATTTAAAAAACTGTAAGCATTCGGAAACAGATTGCCGGTTGCACTCATTCCCGGAGTAAATATGTAATTTTTAATTTGTGTTTTTGCCATTTAAATCTCCGTTACGACCCTAGTGCAATTGCTAATGCCGAAATATTTTTATCTACATAATCTTTATTTGTAGCGTCAGTAAGTTCTTGAGGAGCTGTAATAACAGTTACTGACGTAAATCGTCCCGTAGATGCTGTTGTTGATCCTATACTTGTATTATTTATTGTTCCTGGGGTGGTTGGAGCCAGTGTAAGTGATTCCGAAGATTCTAGTATAGTGAACCGTCCTTGTGAAGGAGTATTAACCCCTATATTAATATTATCTAACGAACCAACAGTGTTACTAGAAATAATAGTTGTGCCTCCGGATATACTAGTATCGCCAGTTAACACAGACGGTCCTGTCACAGTAACCGTTCCATTTAATGCAGTATTATTATTAACTGTAAAATCTTGTGTGACAGTTAAATTTGTATCTATCTCTGCATTGCCTGTTACAGTTATGTTGCCGTCGACTGATAATCCAATTAATGTACCCAGCGTAGTTAAACTACTGCTAGTTATTTCAGATCCTAGCGTAGTTCCGGTTAAAAAATTTGAACCGTTTAATGTTATTCCTGTACTAGATAAAAGATTTCCTGAAAAAGTTATAGATCCGTCTATAACAAGATTCCCATCTTGAGATATAGAAAACCCTGGACTCTCAAATCCAGTTCCTGTAGAAAAATTATTGTGTGTTGCTGATTTCATTTATTTACTTCCATTGTAAACATATTTATCAGTATTACACTCACAATGGATTTTGAGTTTGAAATAACTGAGCAGTGCATATGTATTTTGCTCCTTCAGCTTTTGGCGTAGCAGGACTAATTAATAATTCAGCATACGAGTCGTTAACTCTTGCTGACAATTCTACTAACTTAGTCAATGTACTATTGCGTGAATATACTACTAAATTTGCATCATTAGTTGTTGCTACTAGTGTACATTTTATTATTTCTTTGTTTAAATTATCTAAATCTACAGCAACAGTATATTCTGCGGCGAAGAAATCTCCTAAAAACAGCCTGTCTATTACAGTGTTAGTATTTACCGGAGACCATGGTCCGTTGTGTGATAATTTTCCATTGTCTTTAAATAATAAACTATTGCTTAAACCAGATCGATAATACTTTTCTAAATTTGACATATTTTTTTTCTCTTATCTTTTTATACAAGTATATTTATAAATGCACTCGTCTTGATTTATTAGATGTAACAATATCGATAATTTTATATAACATTATTCCTTATAATTTTGTAATAGTTATCGAGCCGTTGCCAGAGAATTGTGCGTAGGCGTTGCTTTGATTTTCTCCGATATTATAACTGCCGCCTGCTCCGCCACAACCTGACCAACCGGAATAGCCGCCGCCTGAGTATCCTCCGCCGCCTCCTGCGCCGTTTGTGCCTCCGCCACCAGCGCCGCCACCAAAGCCGCCTTGTGCTTGCGAGCCGTTGCCTTGAGCGTTGCTAGTAAATGCGTAGCCTCCCCAGCTTCCGGCACCGTTTCCTGTTAGTCCGCCACCGCCGCCAGCTGTGCTGCCACCGCCGCCACCGCCATTGCTTCCGCCACTGCCTGAAGCGGATCGCCCTGATGTGCCAGCTCTCGTATCTCTATGAGCATCACCGTTTGGGGCGCCGCCCCCGCCACCTCCGCTAATAATAAGAGGAGTAATTACGCTGGCAACTTCAAGTACAACATAACTGCCGCCGCCGCCGCCGCCGTCGTAGGTGTTGTTTTGGCCGCGTTGTCCTACTACCATTTTTAATTTATCGCCGTTGTTTAACGTAAAATCTCCCTGTTGATATGCGCCATAGCCGCCTCTTTGTCCCCAGTTGTTAGAAGTGCCGCCGCCTGCGCCACGGGTTATGATCTGGTAAGTCCCTGTATCAGGCACAGTCCATAACTGAAACCCAGTTTGAGGCATTGAGAAAAAGCTAGTATTAGTATTCCAAGAAGCATTGGAACCACTCATGACAGAGATAGCTTCGCCTATGCTCTGTATTCCGTAACGGTCGCTTCGATTGGTATTAAATGTTGCCGTAGTAAATGAATACAACGGTGCCAGTGCTGTCGAGGCGCTGCCATCCTTGGCAATCCTGAGCTCTGCCGACTCTTTCAACGTAACAAATTTTACTATAGTTTTATCAGAAATAGCAGTAGCATTCTTTGAAAGCACAGATGCGCCTTCGAGTCCTGTTGTAATCGATCTCGACTTTTCTGCTAGTGTTGAAATTGTAGTCCGAGCAAAGTACATTAGATGTATTCTTTAATTGTTAATAACGTTGAAATTGTTTTTTGTGTGTCGCATTTAATTTGAAGATTATATCCAGCTGGGATATGATATAAATCAGTAGCTCTAAACAATCCTGTAGCATCATCAATTATTTCTAAAGTTTGACCATTATTTAATAAAAAGTCGTCTGTGCCGCCATCGTTAAGCTTTACAAAGAACTTAATAGTATCTGGTATGCCCGACACTTGGTATGTGTTGTCTATACCTTCGCCGTATATTTCAAATTTATTTTTATCATTAAGAGTTAAATTTACCCAACCGTGTCCTGAAGTCGTTGTTAGCGAAGCTTGAGGTACGTCTATGTTGTTTTTATTAAACACATAGATCGGAGTTGTTTTTGCTGCTCGACTTGTATTTTGGAATGTAATAGCATATGCAAATTTACTTACAGTAGCTTGTGCCCATCTTGAGTTAGTTTGGGAGCCTGCTGCGAGATTGCTCGGAGTCCATCCCCTTGTATAACTTAGTCTGCCATCTATTGATTGGAATACGTCCATTCTGCTGTACTGTTCATTATACATAGCTGCAACTTGTATGCCTGCGCGATTTCCGTTATCATACTTGCCTAGCGAAACACCATATCCACTTAGATCATCTATATTACTAAGCTGTATACTTGAAGTATTCAAACTACCAAAACTTGCTTCGACATATGGATAAGATATACCTCTCCGTTCATAGTTATTCCGACTGTTCATTCCATACGAACCAATAATTCTCCACATGCCCTGAGGATATGCTTCGCTTACAGGAGTGTCTTGGATCAGTTTAAAGTTTGGATTCCATCCTTCATGCCAGCTGTTGCTACTAGTTGTACTAATACCAGTAGTGGTTTGATCTGCCCATTGGCCATCTGTTGCATCGCCGAATTCAAGAATTTTGCCTTGCATGTTTGCATCCATAGTAAAGAAGTACGCACGTTCTTTACGTGTTGTTGCACTAGACCATTCAGTAAATGCTGTCATATTCAAAGGAATACTATAAGCGTTACTGAACGGTGGTTTTTCTAATTTTGATTGATTTAACTCCAATGGATCTGTAAGTGGATCTACAACACACAAGTAATTTGTAGTGTCAAATTGGTTCCATCTAGATTGGCAGATATAACTACCGTTTACATATGAACCCATATATCTAGTAGTAGCAAATAATATTCTTCCACTTGGTAGACATGTTAATGCACCAATTTGCCAGTTCCAGGCACTGGTACCCATTACTTGCGGCATATAGTCGTATATACTCTGTTCACTTAGGATGTTCCCATCAGTATCCATAGAATAAATTCTACCTTTGTATCCTACAATCCAGCATCCAGCTGCTTCGTTCCAAGCTTTACATCTGCCGCAATCGTGTCCCATTGGTAGATAATTTTTCTTAAATCCCATATCGCCAATATTTTCTGCATCTGTCATGTTTATTCTAGAATAATATTGAGTAACTCGTTCTGCGTGAATACCGCCTGAATGATATAAGTTATAAAGAGGCTTTGAATTAAACGGCCACCATTGTACCATTCCTCTTTCTGTGTTAGTTGAGTCTTCAGCAGGTATTAAATTATTATAAACACCTTGCGCATCATAACTAACCAACAACTGAGAGTCTCCAGTAAATATTACTCTGCTATCTCCCCAACGGAATGTTTCCATTAAAGATTTTGTAGTAGTGTGTTGTAGTACAAGTGTTTGAATATTATTTGCTGCCTGCGTTCCGTTTAGTTGTCTATAGAACGACAGATTTTGCGAAGTACTTGTTTGCATAGCACCAATAACAGCATTAACATTAGTACCAGTAGATAAACAATCGCATTGAAGTCCAGACCATGAACCACTGGCATTTGTAAGACTAACTGCTGATCCCGTCGTTGCTAATGTATTAGTATCACTATTGTAAACCATAACAACTGCCTGTGCAGTTGTGCTTCCAGTGGATCCAGCAATAATATACGGAGTTACATTTGCTGTAGGCGTTTTTACCATTTCGGAAAATCCAAACGCATACGCAGTGACAGAAATTCCAGTACTTGTTAATGCAGTTGCACTTGACATTGCGCCAGTGTCTGGTACATTAAATGCTTGCATACTCCAATTGCTTGTTGCCCAGCCGCCGACCATAACTTGATTGGTGTCTCCTGGAACTTTAGCCAAATCATAAGCATACATATTAGTATTATTAAAGAAGGTTGCACCAGTAAGATCTAAATCAGCAATTGCAAAATCTACAGCGTTACCTGTAATTGTAAATCTCATTAGGCGCCACTGGCCCCGAATTCTGTAACTAGCAACTACTTTGTTAGCGTCGAGTGTTACAGCTCTCCAATTTGGTTGATTATAAGATCCTGACATACTTTCAGGTTCTGACCATAAACTGTACGATGAATTAGTATAAGGAGCACTTGGCAAAGTATGGGTAGTGATTGGACCAGCTCTATATTTGTCGCCTGTATATTCAAGTATTTGACAATGTATAGTGTTGCCGTTCATCCAGTCAATTTGGCCGCCTACATGTTGATAATGGGGTAAGAAGAAAATTAACACTCTATCATCTGATAATTGTACAGGATATGGAACTCCAAATCCTCTGTCAGACTGACCGCCTTCTGTATGTACTGGTATATAATTATTTCCGAAATGTGACCATTCATCAGCGCCTGTTCCAGTAGTAAACAGTGTGTCGTCTGCAGTTCCGTTAATATTAATTCCTAACAGCTCTGCAGCGGCGCCAGTTGTGTTATTATAAGCTGTGGTGTACGCTGTAGGAACATCCTTGGTTATAATAGCCTTTGTGTTTGTAGTGTTTGTAATATTTCTACCCATTTTATTATCCTTTAATTCCCGTTATACTGTTGAAGTTTCAATGCCATATGCCATTGCATTAACATTTACATTGCTAGATCTTACAACAATTTTTCGACCTGAATCTAATATGATACCTGTTCTTTCTAATACGCCATTAGCAGAAAGATTTGCATCGTATTCTATCCATTCAGCGGCTGTTGGTGTGTCGTTCAGCGCAATAGCTATTCTAATATTTGTTGGACTAGTACTTCTATTACACACCGAAACACTTGCAACGGTAAATGTTGTTGCAGGGCAGGTATATAATGTTGCCAGTGTTACAGCAGTTAAGTCTGTCGGTGTTCCTAAGATACCTGATGCCATTTATAATCTCCATTTAATATATTCATGTTATAACTATTTATCCAATAATTATTATTTTACTCTTAACTTGATAAGAAGTAATTCATTGCAACAGGTACGCCGTCGACGCCCGCATTAAAATTCATTTTCTTATCTACATCTATTTGTATTCCAGTAACTGTTGTAATAGTATTACCTGACATAAGAATTTGTCCAGCTGTAATACTGTTAACATTTAACGTTCCTGCGCCGCCGCCGATTTGTGAAGCAATATATGTTCTAATTGCTTTTTGTGTCGGAACAACAGCATCACTATCAGCAGTAAACGTGCCATCTGTACTAAATTCAGTAACAGTTGCACCTGTGCCTCCTAATGATAATTCGCCTAACGAAAGTTCTTGCAATCCACTAATGTTAAATGCATCAGCATTTAGTGTTGCAACTCCAGTTGATTGCTCAACACTAAACAGATCGCCTACTCGGAAGTTACCATCTTGGTCAGTACTAGTAAAGAATACTCGTCCGCCTCCAGCTTCTCCAGTTTCTTGCGTTGGTACAGGAGCCAGTAAAGGAGTATTTGGATAATTAGTATTTGTAACATTTCCTGTACCAATGTCTAAGAAATCGTGCCCTGTTAATCGAACCTGACTATATCGAATCCTTAGTGCCACTGCTACACCATGTTCCGGAGCTTCATTAATTTCTAATTTTGGACTTACTTGAAGTTGTCCACTGAATAGCCCCGTACCTCCGTCTTGTATTAAGTCTCTAGTAACAACTAATTTAAAAAATCTATTACTAAGTCCAGCGAGTGTAACTGACGATCCTGCAACCGGAGAGCTTGTAAGTCCTTCTACTCTTAAAAATTCTCCTGGTTGATAAAGGTCAGCATAGCCGTCGCCTGTTACTAGTATTTCAGCAGTTGTATATGCTGTTCCCCTATTAGTCCAAGTTGGTTGTGTAAGAACTCCGTCGCCGATTCTAACAGTGTGCGGGAAATCAATAGTGTTATTTGGATCAGTAAGGGTTAGTGTCGGAGCCGATGAATATCCGTTACCTGGGTCAAATATTGTTACTTTTACAATTTTGTCATCTGCTACATACGCTCTGCCTTTTGCTGTGTCAGAATATAATCCACTAGTAGGTGCAGTAAATGTTACTCTTGGCTCTACTCTATATTTTGTCGTATCGTCTAAGGTAGTTACAATTGCTACTCCTGAAACATGATCCCAGCCTGCTGTGCTAGTACTATGTTTATAAATTTGTGCAACTTTTGTGCCGCTGTTATACGAATGGATATAACCATACTGTCCAGAGCCAAGACCAGATATAACAAAAATGCTCATTCCTGTATATTGGCCGCTAGTACTAAAATCAGTATTAGATAACGTAATTGATGTCGTAGTACCTATTTGTGCTACATTTTCATTTGTCAAATAACCATCGCCGCCGATATCTGCTTCGCCGTCACCAGATACATCAGTATTTAATAGCCTAACTTCAAAGACGCCGCCGTTAACTGTTTGTATTGCATTAACTGCTGCACCAAAACCTTCGCCTGTTAATGCAAAAGTTGTAGCTGCTGGGGTGTAGTTTACTCCAGCATTTAAATATTCTAATGCTAATATATCATCACCATCTGTAAATACTCGATCAACTAACGCATCAAATGTCTGGTTAGATATTGTGCCAGTTATTGCTGTCTCAGTTGCGTCGATGCCTTCAGCAATAGTACCGTAAGTACCGTATGAGCTATTACCGTTAGTAGCACGTATCTTGCCGCCGTGTTCTGCTAGGTAACTAATATGTGCATAATACGAGAATACTGATACCATCTCAGCTCGGCCTAGGTTAGTTACCCACGCTCCAATACCGTCGCTTATAACTTGTGTAAAGTCGTTTGCAACAATACTATCGTTGCCGCCGTCATGCAAGTCGCCGTCTACTTTTAGACCGATACATGCTGTACCGAACGTGGTAACGTTTTGTATGTACGGAGATCTATGAGAAATCCATGCGGCTGTATGTGCCGGTCCCCAACCTGGATCTAAACTTACAAATGCGCCTGCCGATGGACGTTTAGTTCCAAATGCATTAGCAGCGCCTAGCGTTCCTGTTAATCCTGCAACTGTACAGTTTCTTAATCCTGTAGCATTACGCATATAGAACATATCTTCTTGTAATGAGCCGTTGACTGCATTTACATAATATCGACTTGATAATAGAGACTTATAATTACCTGTGTAAATTAAGTCATGCTTAATAGCATCGATATATCTACTAATATCTCTTGCACAAGCTACTGTGTCATAAGTATATGCAGGGTACTGATTGGCTATATACGCAAGTACTTCTGCTTTTAAAAATTCTCTATTTGCTTCAATTGCTTCTACGGCATATGTATAATCAGTTGTAGTATTAGGAGTATTAGATCCGTATGATATAGGAACAGTAGAATCTCCTGATGCACCATTTACGCCCCAATCAATATAATCGTAAATTTGTTGTACTAGCTCAGTTGCAAATGTTCCTGCGGCTGTGCTTCCTGCTGGAGTAGTTGTAATTTGATTTAGGGCATTTCCTGTTGTTTTAGTAACGCTGCCATTAGTAGAAATGTTACTAATGATAGCTTGCAATCTTGTTAGTGCATCTAATGAGTAAGGAGTATCAGCACTACTAACTAATGAAGATGCAGGTTCAATTCTAGTAGAACGCAATTCATCACCTACTACTGCTGTAAGTTCTGGAACAATAATAGGCAGTACCTCATTATATAATCCAGTTTTTACTAATATAGTATTAGTTGGTTTGCGCTCTACTGGAACTCCTGTGGAAACACCAGCTGTAATAGCATTAGTACTAAGATTAACCAAAGTTTCTAATATTGATTGTGCGTCTGCTTCTTCGATACGAGTAGCATCGACTACTTGATTTAATGTTCCTCGGACAGTTGTTGGTGCAAGGTTAGATAATACTGCGTCTGTTAATGTCTTAATATAGTTCAAACCTGCTGCTGTTTCAGTTGCATTATCTGCTAGATATGCATCTGTATCTGCATTAAAATATGATTTTGCTGCCAATCTCGAACGCTCGTTACCGCCATGTGATAAATCCCATATAGCTGCATCAAGAACTTGTCCTGTGTCTCTACGGCATTTTGCAGCATCGTACGTTAAGCTAGGATAAGTTGCATCAATAAATTCAATAACTTCATCTTGTATGAAGCTTCTGTTATTTTCTAAAAGATATCTTGCATTAGGTCTAAGAGGACCACGTTCTATCTGTTCAGAAGCATAACGTATTGTTTTATAAGGCTGATCCACGTTGCTACCGTATTTCGGTGCAGGTCCATCAACACCAAACTGTGATTCTACATAATAGATATTATCTATAGATCCCCAGTATTTCCATTCTGGAGCATTGCCTGCAGAGTTAACAACTAAACTTTGTCCTTTTTCACCAATTGGAAGTCTTGCTGGGCCAGCGCCGCCATAAAATAACAAATCACCTTGTGTAGTTAAATTTGACTCTTCTGGGCCTGCTGCTAGCAAATTCCAATATGCGCCTGCTGAATCTTGATCTGGTCTGTTTGCTCCCGTACCTTCGTCTGAAGTATGACTTTGTACTACAATATAGCTATTGTTGCTATACCTAACTGCATCTCCTAATTCGTATACAAATGCATCGGTCCATGCGCCTTTCCAATCTATACCACTATTTAATTTTTCCCAGTAAGTAGCATTTGGCGGCTTTTGATTTGTATGAGTTTTAATACACAAATAAGTATATCCATTTACTCTAATAACATCGCCTGTTAGGTAATCTTGAAGTGAACTATCTTCACCCCAATCGCCCATCCAACGGAAGCCAGCACTAAATAAGTCCCAGTCACTAGGAACTTCACTAGGTTTAGAACCTTGAGTAAATACTTTTGCAATATAAGAGTAGCCGCCGTATGTTACAAAATCACCAGGCTGATAGCCTGTGGTTGCGTTCCAACTATCTTCAAATTCTAGTCCGTCTACAAATTGTGACCATTTGCTTGTGTCGTCGTTTAGTGCAGTCTGACTAGTATGATGAGTTGTACAAATCCATATACTACCTCCATACTTAACTAAGTCGTTAACTGCATATCTATTAGTAGGTAACCAGTCAGCTGTATAATTTACGCCAGCTGTAAATACTTCCCATTTAGATTGATCCGTTTCTAATCCTAAGGCATCAGAAACTGCTGATACGTGCGAAGTAATACATACATAAACAATGCCTTTATATTTTGCTAAGTCGTTTGCTCTGTACCGAGTTTCAGTAGTCCACTCTGAGCGGTAATCAAAACTCTCTGCATATAATTCCCATTTACTTGAATCATTTTCTAGGCCTAAAGTTTGAGTAGCTGCACTTGTATGTGCTTCACTACAAATGTAAACATTACCGCCGTATCTGACTAAGTCATTAACAGCGTAATGCGTAGTAGTTAACCAACTACTTCTCCATCGTTGACCATCGCTAACAATTTTCCAGTACACTGCCAGATCATCTTCAAAATATGTTGTAGATACATATCCGGCTACACAGATATATGTGTTGCCGCCGTCTCTTACTACATCGTCTTTATAATATCTTGTAGCAGAAGTCCAGTTGCTCTTCCATACAAATCTAATTCTACCTAGTTTAAACTCAGCCATTATTTACTCCGCTCTATTTAATATATTTATCATTATGTTACTTTCCGCCGGTTACAAAGTATTGACTTGCTAAGAAATCGCCACTAATGCCGCCAGTAATATTCATTTTTGTGTTAACGTTAATTTGCAAATTAGACGATGTACTTAATTTATTATTTCTAACATCTATTTGACCAGCACTCAAAACGTTTGTAGTTGCTGCTGACCCGCCACCTGATATTCTGCTTTGCACATATGCTCTAACTGCTCGCATAGTTGGAACAATGTTATTGCTGTTAGCAATAAATGTTTGTTCTTTACTAAATTCTCTAACAACAACCAAAGTGCCGCCTAGTTGTATTCCGCCTAAGCTAAGTTCTTCTAGTCCAGAGAGATTAAACTGTGTTGCGTCAACTGTTACAATACCAGTCGATTGTTCTACTGAGAACAATTCTCCTGTTCTAAAGTTACCATCTTGATCAGTACTTGTATAGAACACCCGTCCGGCATTAAATTCAACTGTTTCATTAAATGGCTTTCTAGCATTTAATGCATCTTCGCCTTCGAGATACAATGTTGGATATCTAGTGCTATCAAAGTTTCCAGTGCCAATATCTAAGAAGTCGTGACCGGTAAGTCGAATTTGACTATATTGCTCACGTAATATAACAGATGTTTCGTGTACCGGACTGTTATCGATTAATAAGCCTGGTCTAATAGTTACAGTTATATCAAACGGACCTGCGCCGCTTTGGCTATCCACTCGGGAAATGTTAAACTCTGTATCAATGCCATTTATAGAAAGGTTAGCTCCAGGACCTGGTATTGAAGTAATAGTTTTAAGTACAAGAGTTGTGCCGGTTTGATACAACTCAGCAAAGCCGTTACCTGTTATACTAGCAGTAGAAGTAAAGTATCCACTGCCTCGATTAGACATTTCAGGTTGTGCTAAAACTCCATTATTAATAAAAGTTTCAAATTGCACAGGTGCTGTAACACTATTATCAAATATTTCTATAACAGGCGATGAAGGAAGATTGCTCCCTGGGTCATATATAGTAAGTCCTGTTATTTTTGACGATTCTACAAGTGCCCTGATTATAGGAGTTGCTCCTGTAACAATTGTGTTCCAAGTTGTGCTTCCGTTTTGTACTGCTACCCAAGATCCGTTGTTATTATAAACAGACTGTTCCCAAGTACCTGAGGCTGTAGTAGTAAATGATGTACTATCATCTGAAAAAGTTTTCCAAACCTTGCCGTCTGCTGATCTTGCAATTAAACTTCCGGTTCCGGTTGCAATAAACACTCCAGCACCGTAAGAAACATTTGTAAAGGTGCCCTGTTCTATCTCACTTTCATACCAAGTAATGCCGTCAAAGCTGTAAGCAGTATAACTTAAACCAACTGCTACAAATCTGCCATTGCCGTAAGTTACGCCGGTCCAGTTAAGATTATTAACTGCTGCACTTACTATAGTCCAGTTTGCGCCGTTGTCAGTACTATAAGCAATGTCGCCTGATGAATTATTTGATAGTGTCACAAATGTACCATTACCGTATGCTGCTAAACCCCAGTCTTCAGTTGTGCCGCCGATACTAGCTGCTGTCCACGAATCACCGTGGTCACCGCTGTATGCAACAGTTTGATTGCCGCCTGTGGCAATAATAACAGCATTTCCTAGATTATTACTAGCAATCGATCCCCAATTTACAGTTGATGGTAATGTAATGTTTGCCCACGTAGTGGCACCGTCAGCTGATTGAGAAACTTGATTAGTTGCAGCGCCGTTTACGCTTTCGTTAGCAACTAAAAACTTTGAACCTGTATATACTATTCCTGATACTGTGGTATTAGTATCTATTAGTACTTCAGGGTTCCAAGATGTAGTTGAGGTACTATATGAACTTACTGCTGAAATAGCAGCGCCACCGTTATTAACAGCTACAAACCTGTTCCCGCCAAATGCAATATATTTCCAATTGTTCGAAGTAGTTGCAGGAGATATTGATGTTGTTAATAGAGGTTCGGCTACTATAATTCTCGGTTCTATTGAATACTTAGACGTTTCGTCAAGTACTTGTTCAGTTGGCCAGCCAGGTTGAAAGTGATCAAATCCTAGTTGTCCGTTAGATTCTTTACTAATAATACAGTCTTTAGTGCTTTCATCAAAAGAACTAATTTCTCCATATTGGCCAACTCCCACTCCGCTTATAATAACTAGTCTCTGGCCTATCAGTTCAGCTGCTGTTGCAGTTTCTGCTTGAGACAATTTAATAAGTCCGTCATTACCTTCTTGCAGACTATTTACAATACGAGTGTAATTTAATCCTCCAATTGGCGAGGAATCTCCTATATCTAATATTCTAAAATTAGAAATTGCATTTTTTCTAAATTCAGTGTAAGATCCAGCTGCATTTAATCCTGATCCGCCGAATGTAATATCTGCACTAGTATAATCTTGTCCTGCATGCGAATATCCAATTGCTAAAAATGATTGCTCGTTTGTGCCATAAGTAATTGCTTCTTTAAATTTAGCGTTACTACTTCTATTATTTATTTGTCCAGTGATAACTGTCTCAGTAGTATCAAACCCTTCTGCTACACTACCGTATTCGCCGTACGAGTTGTTACCATTTGTTGCACGTAAAATTCCGCCAGCTTCTGCTAGATAACCGATATGACAATAGTAAGTAAACACTGATACAAGTTCTGATCTACCTAAGTTTGTTGCCCAGTATGCAATACCGTCGCTTAGTACTTGTGTAAAGTCGTTAGCAACGATTGATCTATTGCCGCTGGAATGTAATGCTCCATCAATTTTCATGCCAACACATCCAGTTCCTAGAGCTGAGACACCTTGTACATACGGCGATCTGGTCGCAATCCAAACTGTAGTGTCAGCAGGACCTGTTCCTGGATCTAAACTTACAAATGCTCCAGCAGTTGGTCGTCGTGTAAGATTTGCATTCGGTGCACCTAGTGTCCCACTTAATCCAGACAACGTTACATTTCTTAATCCGGAGCCGTTTCTAACATAAAACATATTAGATAATTCGTAACCCTGTGCAGGTTTAATACTTGTACTACGTTGCTCGTCACCTACTACTGCACAATTAGCTGGAATACTAATTGGAAGCTGTTCTTCATAAAATCCTGTTTTTATAAAAATAGTTGTATTTGGGGGAATTGAATTTAATACAGGATAATCAACACTACTTACTGATATAAATTCTGTAGTATACAGTTGACTATTATAAGAAATAAATTTTATAATACTATCTATAGCATTTTTAGTTTTTACATCTGTTAGAGTTCCGTTAAAGTAATTTTGTATACTAGTAACATCTTGCGCTGCAATACCTGCCGATGAAGAATCTACGTCTCCATATAATCTACCAGTTGCACTATTAGTGCTAGTTAATAACGCTGCAAGATTTGGAAAAGTACTAGTGTTACCTGCTGTAAATATAGTGTTTAATGCAATTTGTAAAATATAGTCGCTATTTACAGCCGAAGTACTAAGAGTTCCTGTAATATTAGTTCTAACATAATCACATGCATACTTAATAGTCTTAAATGGCTTATTGTCACTAACACCATATTCAGTAGAATCTAATCCTGAGTTGCTTACGTAAAACGCTCTAGGCATACTTACTAACGATTTCCAATGTAAATTATTGCTGCTAGAAGTAAGCTGATATTCTTTTGCACCAATAGCAAATCGCTCATCAACATTTGAATCGCCTCTTACTTTCAAATCGCCATCATCTTGTAATACATTAGATTCAGCTCCTTGAATTACAACTTCCCAATAATCTTGATCAGGCTGGCTAAGATCTAAATCAGGACGGCCTTCACTAGCACTTGAGTTATGACGTTGTATACATATGTAAGATGTATCAATAAAAGTAACTATATCTCCTAAGAAATATACAGTGTTGTCCTGCCAATTTCCATTAAACTGTATTCCTTCTATTATTTTTTGCCATTTAGCTATATCCGAATCTGGATAAATTGCTGTAGTGTCATCTAGTGCAATATACAAATATCCGCCGTTTCTTACAATATCACCTGTTTTATACCCTGTTGATATATCCCAAGTTCCTTGCATTTTATAACCAGCAATTAATAATTCCCAGTCGCCTATATTTTGAGATTTCTTATTTACACTAGGTAGACTATTAATATTTGTTTGTAATGCAATATAAGAATAGCCGCCGTGAAGTACTATATCACCTATTTGATAATCGCTTACACTATTCCAGACTTCATCTAATGCAAGGCCCGGAACATATAACTCCCAGTTAGCAATGTCTTGTAAAAATATACCTGATACGTCTATAGTATATCCATTTGACGACAAATAAGAAAGTAATGTATCTCTTATAAATGTTGTTACAGCAGAGCTAGATGCATTTCCTGTAGAATTAAATAATTCTATTTCAGTCGAATCTGTACTAGCAACAACTGAGTTTCTATCAACGTCTATATAAGATAGTCCATATGAATCTTCTGTACTAGTCGGTGCTCCTGTATCTACATCAGCAAGTAGCAATGTTTGCAATGCAGAGTCTCCTAATAAACTACCATTTACAATAGTTGTTACACTATCAGCTAATGCATCATTAGTAATTGTAGGAGCAATTATTGTGTTGTCACTGGTCTTTTTAATGTTATATATAGTTGGTGTAGAAGTATGTCCCGTTACGGCTTTCCATAATGACGGACCTTTCTTTACAATATCACCTGTTTTATATCTATGCTGTTTCTGCCAATTTCCTTTATAGTCAATTCCAGTCGATACAATTTGCCAATTACTTATATCACTTTCTAATCCAAGAGTAACAGTTGTTGCAGAAGTGTGCGATGTCGTACATCTGTAAATAACAGCACCATACTTTACTAAATCATTTTTAATATACCTAGTATCTATCTGCCAAACACTAGTCCATCTATCAACAGAGCTTATCAATGTCCAATTACTTAGGCTAGCTTCTAAACCTAAACTATTACTTGATGCAGAAGTGTGTGTAGTGCTACAAAAGTAAACTGCACTTCCGTATATAACAATACTTCCTTCTGAATATACCGTGTTAGTAGTCCACACTCCGTCGAACGGTTTGCCGTCAAACATTAGTTCCCAAAAACTATTGTACTTTGTGTTTATAACAGATCCCATATTTAAAGAACTGCCATAATAATATAATTTATCAGGAGAATTAGAAGGTAATGTTATTCGTATAATTCTAGTTACACCTGTCGAAAACTGTGCAACATAATCTGCATAAGATACAACAATGTCATTAATTAAATAAGTTATACCAATGTCAGTTCTATTAGCTCCAGTTAATGCACCATCTTCTCTTGCACTAAAAGCCATCGGAGAAGCTGCACTATAACTAATATTTGTAGCATCTGATTGATCAATTATATATGTTTTTCCAGTTATGAGATTTATTTCTGGTGTTTCGATGCCGTTTAAATAAAAGTTTCCAGAAGTTTTTCCAGTAAGTGTATCTATACCAACTGTTACAGTATATTGAAGTGTCCCTGTGCCATCTTTGTCAGCATAAAAATTTTGATTAGCAGTATGGCCTTGTAAACATACAAATGCCTTACCATTATAATAAACAACATCATCTTTAGTATATAACTTACTAGCAGTCCAACTACCATTCCAGTTAAATCTAATTCTATCTAAATTAAAATCTGCCATGTACTTTCTCTCTTATAATCCGTTAGATGATGAATTATCATCATATGTATAATTTTGATTTGTTCTTGCTACCAGTTCGCCTTCATCGTTAACATAATATTGTATATTTCTGTTGTCCCAGCGAAACTGTTCGTAATTTAAATTTTCATAAACAATATTATGATTTGTATTTCTACCTTCGTAAAAGTCCTGTCCTTGTTCAAAGTTAGGATAATTATGCGCCGGGTCCCCAGAATTGTTTACTGATATCGAATCAGTAGTCTTTAATTGATCTGCTTTACCGAGAAATAATTCACCATTATCTGTTCTGCGAAGCCCATAAAAGAATCTATCTTCAACTGCTCCTACTATAACATCTGGTGTAAAACCTGTGTAATTTGTTGACATAATTTTATTCCTTATACAATATCTACATAACTTATAACTGCATCAAGTGCTTCAGGTTGATCAGCTATTAAATATAATTCATTTGAAGGTGCAAGTATTAATTTTTCACCTGCCGCTAGTGCATGCAAACTACTGTTAGGCGGTATCATAACATTTTTCATAAAGTACCCAATAACACTATCATCTGCTTTAATTTGTATACTAGCATATACTATAAAATCTGTTAAATTAGCCAAGTTAAGTCCAATAATAGTTGAACGTGTAGCCGCATCAGTTTCTAATGCAACTATAGGAACAGTGCCTACTTCTTTTACTACTTTGTTTTTAAATTGCGTTGCCATCTTTTTATCCTAATGTTAATACGTATTCAACTGCTAAGTCTTCTGCTGCTGCAAAACTAATCGAACCTGTTGCGCCTGCAACAGATACCCAACTAAATCCGTCCCATATTTCTAAATATCTTTGTTCTGTGTTATAACGCACCATGCCAGTTTCTCTATATGCTGATGCTGGACGTTGTACGTTTGACCCCACTGGAACAATAAATCCACTTGTTCCTTCAATCTTAAAGTATCCTGAGCCTTGTTGCTGGAAGTTTAATACTCCGTCAACTTCGGTGTTTGTAATAGTTGAATTTTTAAATGCAATATTATCAATTAACACCGAACCAGTACCGTTTGCACTTAGATTCAAATTAGTATTAGCTGTTTCAGTTGTAATTACGTTACCATCAATACTTATGTCGTCTACTTCTATTCTCGGAGTAGTTAACTTATCTGCATCAATTGTTGTAACTACACTATCTTGAATGTAGAATCTAATTACGCCATCGTTTGCACCAGGAGTAAGTTCTGCTGTTATGCGTGTGTCTAAATCTAAATCGTAAACACCGTTAAGTGCCATCCAGTTGCCGTCATAACCTTCGTACAATGCTGTTTCAGTATTATACCGAATCATACCAGTTGATGGTGTAGGTCTAGCTGCTGTATTACCTTTTGGTAGTTGTAGCGCACTTGAAGAATTAATTCTAACAGTTCCACTATCAGCATCTAAGTTAATATCACCACTTATACTTGATATAGTATTTCCACTTAGACGCAAGTTGCCAGTGTCAATTTTATCACCAGTAATAGTTGTTTGACTACTACCTGTAGTAATTGTAATACCAGTTGATGTATTAATATTGAATGTCGAACTACTAAAGTCTACAGTTCCGTCTGCTTGGTTAACATAAAATAAGTCACCAACTCTAAAGTCACCTTTGTGATCTACACTACTATATCTTATTTGTGCATTGTTTGTTTCAACAACTTCATTTGCTTGTATTACATCGCCTTCGTCGTTGTCAATTTCTTTACCTACGCCAATGTATGCTAAGTTTTGGCTAACTAAATACATCAGTACGCCTATACCGTCGCCTACAATGCCAAAGTTTCCGTATACGCAAGCACTACCAATTGCTCGTACTTCGCAGCCAAAATCTGTTTGATCTGCTAAGGTAACAAAGTTAGCAATTGCTCCATTACTAAAGCGTATGTCTTGTGAATTAGCAGTATCGTCAACAATTACAGTTGATCCGTCTGCTACATTATTAAAATGCAATAATAGCTTAGTGTCAAGGTCACTTGTAAATTCTGATGTCGAAGAAACAAAGTTTGCAGTATACCGTGCTAAACCTTTTGTAACTCTAAATTCGTCAATGTACCCATTTGTAAAATCTGCTGCGTCCCAAGTAGCTCCTATTACTAAAGGTTTAGCAATATCGTAATCTGTTGAGTCTACCCAAGGCGTTCCTTGACTTGCTCCATCAACATATAAACGTGTAGTGCCCGAGTTGCGACTAACTGCAATATGGTACCATGTGTTAACTATTAAAGTGGGACCGTCTATTCTAATAGCGTTGTATGAATAATACTTTAGTTCTCCGCTTGCATTAACATAAAGTACCGGAGCAACATCTGTTGCCGAGCCTGCTCTAAAGTCGAATAAGTTATTAGTTACAGACACATCTGTAAGATAGAACCAGCCTTCAATAGTATAATCACCTGTGCCGAATCCAAAGTCGTTGTTGCCTGATACACTTAGATAATCAGTTGAGCCATTAAGTTCTAAACTACTTGCTCCGAACTTTTTAACAGTTGTGTCAGTTGTTGGCGTTCCGTACTTGGTTACAATTTTGCCGCCGCGTTCG
>TARA_R110000772_G_scaffold5030_5_pt1 | contig 23023 bp, 21 predicted proteins | sample TARA_R110000772 | Tara Oceans TARA_R110000772 (sample SAMEA4397948) | marine metagenome | biome: Polar Biome; feature: [SRF] surface water layer (ENVO:00010504); material: water (ENVO:00002006), including particulate matter (ENVO:01000060) such as... | depth 5 m | reverse complement strand
TTCCATTACTCTGTTTTATACCAGCTGTCTTTCAAAAACTTAGAAGTTCATAGTTAAAACCACTATCAGCAGGGAGTTTTAGTTAAATAACCAAGCGCATTACTGTGATAAACATAATCAAACCACAATTTAACATAATTTAAATGGCTAATAATTAAACCAAATATAACTAAAACTGAAAATTAAAACCCTACATAATAGGCTATTTAAAGCACCTGCTTATAAAACGAACTAAACTAGCTGATTTATTACTGTTAATAGCGTTATTTTGTAAAACTAGCTATGTAAATACAGGTAAAACCCATGTGTGTAACAGTGATAAACCAGATCTTTTTGAGGTTTATTTATAAAAAACTATTACAACTGATAGCCAAAGTATAAGCATATGGTATATCAATTCAAATATTATGGCCGGATTGTTACTCATAAAGAGTAATAAAACAGCATGGGATTGAAATAGAAATGTTAGTTAGCTATTGGAATAGAAGATAAAATAAAGCGATTAACTAGGTTAAAGACTTAAGCTTATTTATAGGCGTTAATTATGTAGTAAGTTATGCGCAAATTTAATTGAATTATCACTTAGTTAAAATCACAGTAAGGCTGCTAGTAAATTTATAGAATAAGTTAAGCAAGGATATGCATATAGAGATTTATAAGTAACGTGTAGGTATGAAATAGTAGCTGAATATTACCTAAGTTAAATTGGTAATTTATGCATAGCTAAAAGAAAGAAATGCTTTAAGGGGCCTGATTCATTAAGCTAGATAAGATAATAATTGCAACATAAGTGTTTATATACAAAGAGTATAAGAAGCCACATAAGTAGTAAGCAGCAAAATTCCGTTATTTGAATTGAAAATATAGCAAAGGCATAACAATATACTTGCAGACTGGTTAGTTATAGATAGGTGCGCTTTATAAACAAGGAGAACTTTAACCGCTAAATTATCAGCGGGCTTGTTTTATACAAATACATGTTTAAATAACAAACTTGCTTTATAGGGCTCATGTAAGTAAAGCATCCATATTTAAAGTTATGTATTCGTAGTAGTAGGAAAGCAGCTGTATTGAATTTACTTAAAAACGTAAAATACACTTAATAATCTCGTAACGAGAAGGCTTACAACACACATAGTTATACTGAATAGCTTATTGCAAACCCTATTTAACATAATATAAATTATAGGTAGTCATATGTGTATTAATAAGGAGTGCCATATACTCTCTTTATTAGTTCTGTAATGTCCAATACTAGACGGTATCGGACATTAAAGAGGTTTTTATCTAAGTTAGTTATTCTCAATTTGGTACATTTAAATTTAATTAATATTTTCTAATGTATGTAATCTAATGCATGGAATATTATATTTCAGGTTTTCATTTAAAATATAAGTTACTCAATACTTAGTAAACGCTCGGCCGTGTATTCGTTAGTAATAAGCCCACTAATCATTTTAGATCTTAGCGCACCTAAAATGGCTAATACTTTTTCTTCTCCGGCAGCTATGGCAAAAATTTGTTTATCTGAATTAACTTTTAATGGCGTACTTGCTACTCGTTGATTAACATTACAATCTAATAACTTACCATTTTTATCAAACACCCAGCTGATCATTTCTCCTACAGCACCTTGCTGTTGTAACTCTTGGAGTTCGTCAAGGCTTACAAAACCGTCTTTATGAAGTGGCGAATTTAATCCTAAATTACCAACGCCTACAAATGTAACATCTGCATTCGTGGCTAATTTTAAATTACTAGCAACATTCTGCTGTGAATGCAGTTGCAGCTTTTCCTCAATGGTGCGTGGCAAAACAGGTAACGGCATTGGGTAATGTTTAGCATTTATATGCTCAGCCATTCTTACTACTACATCGTATGGCGATGCCGATCCGTCTAATGCCATATTGCCTAACATGGCAACTATTTTATGTTGTTGGCAATCTTGTGTTCGGAGCTCATCTACGCATGCGCGTAAAACTCGCCCAGTTCCCATTGCAATAACTTTTGGTTGTGGTGATTTTAAATGGCGTTCTATTTCAGCCGCACCAGCTTGTGCCAAACCTAATGTAGATGAAGGTTCTGACGGATCACTAGGGACTACATCACAAGAGAGCAAACCAAAACGTGTTTTAATTTGTTCAGCCAAATCCATACATTTAGCAATAGGATGATCGAGTCTTACTTTTATTAATCCTTGGCTAACAGATAGCGCTACCATTCTTTGTGCCGATTGGCGTGAGGTATTAAGCTTTTTAGCTATTTCGTCTTGTGTTTTACCTGCAACATAATACAACCACCCTGCTCTTGCTGCGTCATCGAGTTTTCTAATTTCTGTATTAGATAGCTTGGCCACTGAAACCTCTTAAAATCAAAATAAATAGACTATTAAAATTGATTAACAGCAAAATATTTTTGTTAATTGAACGAATTATTTAATTGTTATTAGCCCTCTAAATATACCATTCATTTAATAAAAGTGTCGAATTTTCATGTTATTGCACTAATAGAAATCAAGTTAACGCTTTCTAATTGCTCACAACATATTTTTTCTATTACAGCTAAGTGCAAGTTATGGCCACAGCTATAAAAATTATAAAAACGTAAATGCGACCTGTAATGCACCTTTATTTTGCGCGGGGTTCCACATAGCTGTTGCCGATATAGGAAAATTATACTCTAGTATTTGCAAGCTCTTGGAGTAAGTAAAACCTAAGTTAACTATATTAGCGTTATCATCATAAAAGTTTTGCTGATCTAAAAAAGAAAAAGCACCACCAATAAATACAGAGACTTGCTCATCTAATTCATTACCCTTCCACACGGGCATGCTAGCTTCGAGATAGTTAGTGTAAGCTTGTTTGTTTTTTCCTGAACTTTCATCTAAATAGGTATCTATTCCTTGAACTATTACTGAGTAGTAAAGAGATAATGGCATTTCGCCCGCAAAGGTGTAACCAAGACCGACATCAATAAAGTTTCCGGTTTTATCCGGATCGCTTGAATAGTCAAAAATATCTACATTATTAATCGACGAGTGGTTACCATGATTAACAATTTCAATGAACAGCTGCTCTGAAAACTTATAAGAAGCAAAATAAGTAAACTCCTGATACTCACCATCAAAAGAGGACCCACCCCATAAACCTAAGGTGATTTTATTATCCGCCGTTTTATAAGTTAATTCACCAGCAACCATTGGGCCTGGCGTTACAATTGAGCCATGCCATAAGTGATTTGTTTTAAATTCTAACCCTAAATTAAAATCGTTGCTGTGTACCTGGCTACTATAAGTTGCTATTGCTGCCGTTAGTGTTAATACATGTTTAGCTTTCATAAATATGCTTCTTTGGTTGTATAAGCTCTGCGTTTGGCTTGAGTTATATAGTGCTAAATTACAATGTGAGCATAAGCCCTTCTTGTGGTCATAATCCCAGCAAGAAGTTCGTACGTCAACTATTTAAATAACAAAAAATTCACAATGCGTCACGCTGTAATAATAAGTCAATTATATCAGCAGGTTAAAACATCATAATTGTTAATTTGTTTTTTATTAATTAAACGTAAATCACTTGCAACGTAAATTTTTACAATATTAAAGGATAAGTAATGCGCGGAGGTTATTTAATAAAACGACAAAGTAGCAAAAATTATTTAAATCAGTTATTAATGACTGTTTTTTAGTTACTATCTTGAGCTTATGAGGTGGTTAGCTTAGTATTGAAAGTACTCAAATGGTATTAACAATAGAAGTAACAACATATGGAATTTGTGCACCCACTAGAACCTATTTTAATCATTGATGATACAAAAAACAGTCGCGACTATCTAAACCAAATTTTAACGGATCTTGGTTATGAAGATATTCTTGAGTGTGAAGATTTTGATTGTGCAAAACCGCTGCTTAGCGAAAAGTCCCCAAAGGTTATATTTTTAGATGTCGAAATACCTGACTCTGAAGGTAGTGATATTTTAACTTATATAAATAATTGCTATCCGCATATTCATGTTGTTATTTGCTTTGGCCATAACAGTTTCGAAAATGTAGAAAATACGTGGGAACTTGGTGCTAAAGGGGTTATAGCAAAACCGTTTAATGTACAAAAAGTAGATACAGTAATGAAGCGTTTAGAGCTCATTGAATAATAATAAGGTTAGTATGCAAAGTTCTGTTAGTGCAATTATCGATGATTTATCTAATGTTATTTTTGGTAAAAAACAACAAATAAAGCTCGCGCTCACCTGCTTATTTAGTGAAGGCCATTTACTAATTGAAGATTTACCTGGCATGGGTAAAACAACGTTATCGCATGCCTTAGCAGCCGTTTTAGGCTTGTCGTATCAACGGATACAATTTACCAGCGACTTACTCCCAGCCGACATATTAGGTACTAATGTATTTAATAGTAATGAACACAGTTTTAGCTTTCATAAAGGGCCTATTTTTAGCCAAGTTGTTTTAGCAGACGAAATAAACAGAGCGGGACCTAAAACACAAAGCGCCTTACTTGAGGCAATGGAAGAACAACAAGTTACTGTTGATGGTAAAAAGTATTCTCTTCCTACCCCATTTTTTGTTATTGCTACACAAAATCCATTACATCAATCAGGTACTTACCCTTTACCTGAGTCGCAGCTAGATCGTTTTTTAATGCGTATTAGCCTTGGTTTTCCGCCAAAAGAAGCCGAAAAAAGGCTGTTACTAAATATGCAAAAGCGTGACTACACCCAGCTACCACAACGTATTACTGAGCAACAATTAGCTCAAATTCAAACTGAAATTAGCAATATTATACTAAGTAATCCTGTAATTGATTATATTATTGAATTGGTAAATTATACACGCGAAAGTAATAATTTTGCTGCATCGTTATCGCCACGCGCTAGCATGGCATTAGCAAAAGCTGCTAAATCATGGGCTTATATTGACGGTCGTGACTATGTTATGCCTGAAGATGTGCAAGCAGTTTTTGCCAGTGTTTGTCAGCACCGTTTAGGGTTACACAATGAGTCGGGCGAAGCGCAAGTTATGCAAATATTAAAAGCTGTTATGGTTCCGGTATAGCATTTATGCCAAATAAAAAAGCTAAGCGCCCTGCTTTATTTAAGTCATTTAAACGTGCCATATTTAATAAATTATTAAAAAATAAACATTTAAAACAGTCAATTACACTTGAACACAAAACTATTTATGTTTTTCCATCAGCCCTTGGCTGCTACTTTATTAGTGTAGCTATTTTAAATTTTGTGATGGGGATTAACTATCAAAACAACTTAATTTTGATCATGGCTTATTTAATGTTTGTGGTAATGATTATTGCTGTACTACTGGGTTACAGCAATGCAAAAGGCTTAACTGTTACTTTTAAAAATTCACTTTCGAGCTTTGCACCACAAAATCCACAAGTTCAGTTTGCTGTACAAAGCCCCTCGATTTGCCAATCTGTGATGCTAGTTTATCAAGGCGATCAACAAACGCAAATTAATCATGATGAAATAACCAATGCAGCCCAAACGCTAAGCTTACCACTACCCTATAACAAACGCGGATGTTACTCACTACAGCGAATAAAAATTGCCAGTAATTATCCCTTTGGCTTGATCACTGTTTGGAGCTACATTCAACTACAATCAAGTGTTTATATTTACCCTTCACTTGAAAAGGTGTTTAGTGACGCTCAGATAAATAGTCTAGCCGAGCAAGCCGAAAACGGTATTGCCAAACAACTCGGTAGTGAAGAGTTTGAAACATTAATACCGCACTTGCCTGAAATGGGATTGCAAAGAATTTCTTGGAAACATTTTGCTAAAACACAGCAGTTATTAGTTAAAGAGTTTGTTGATTTTAAAGCTGCTGATGCATTATTTGATTTTGATTTAATGCATGGCGATACCGAGCAACGCTTAAACCAGCTGTGCTTTTTAGTATGTGAAGCAACAGAGAATAACACCCCCTTTATGCTAAAACTACCAAGTAAAATAATAGCTACCAACCTAGGTGTGCAACATAAAACACTTTGTTTAGAATCACTTAGTACATTTAATGGTTATACAAAGTGACGGCAATAAAAAACATAAAAGTAATAAATTATTCACTGTGTTTTATATACAGCTGCTTAGTCGTGTTTTTTATTGCTCACTTACCAATTGTATTTATTAGTGTACTAGCGCTACTTTGTGCGTGGAACTTTTATGTAACCATAAGTAATAAAACTAAACCTAATGCCTGGTTGGCTAACGCTTTAGCAGCACTTGCTTTAGGGTTAATGCTTTTTAGTGTGGGATTTAGCGACACGGTTATTTTATTTGTGGCTATGTTGTTGCTTTCAAGCTTATTTAAGTTGTTACAGGCGAAAACTAAAAAGCATTATCATGTAATAACTACGCTGACATTTTTTTCGCTTTCGGCGGTTTATTTATTTAACCAAAGTATTTTAACTACTTTAGTAGTGAGTAGTTTGTACATTTTAAATTTTGCCGTACTGGGCTTGTTAGAATCAAAACATAATTTAAAAGTCGCATCTAAACAAAGCGGTAAATTACTATTATTGGCATTACCACTGGCGGTATTTTTATTAATATTTTTACCAAAAATGCCGGCATTTTGGCAACTACCTGGGCCAAAGTTAGCTAAAACTGGTTTGTCTGAGCAAATAGATCCGTTTGATATTGCCAAGTTATCTAATTCAGATGAACTGGTTTTTAGAGCTAAATTTAATGATCTAGCACCTAAAGCTCCCCTGTATTGGCGTGCCTTAGTACACGATGAGTTTAACGGAAATGCGTGGCTCACTTCCAATTTATTAAAGCATAACAGCGTAACTCAAACTAAAACGCAACAAGTTAGTAGTTTAACAAAATACGACTATTCGATTATTGCCGAGCCCTCGAGTCAAAAGTGGTTATATGGGCTCAACTTTGCAACCAGTAATAACGATAACGTAGAGAGTGACTCACTGGGCTTACTGCGTAAAAAAAATTACCAAGCTAAAAGTGTGCAATACACAGCAAGTAGCTCTGCACTAACAAATGCTCCTTTATTACAGTGGCAAACTAAACACTACAAACACTTAGTAAATAACGACAATAACAAAGCAAGTGCCCTTACCTATAATTTAAAACAAAACTTAACCAGCGACCGTGATTTTTACAATGCATTACTACAGTACTTTATAGACGAAAAATTTAGTTATACGCTTAACCCGACGCCAATGAGCGGCAACAATACTATTGATCAGTTTATGTTTGAGCAACAACGTGGGTTTTGTGGCCACTATGCCAGTGCCGCAGCTTATATTTTTAGAAGTGCGGGTATACCGGCAAGAGTTGTCAGTGGCTATTTAGGTGGTGAGCTTAATACAGATAATAATACTTTATCTGTTCGCCAATATGATGCACATGCATGGGTAGAAGTGTATTTAGATAATGAAGGCTGGCAAATATTTGATGCCACAGCGGTGGTTGCTCCCGATAGGCTTACAGGATCGCTTTCACAAAATACTGAGTTAAATAATGAGTTTAAAAGCAATCTCGACTTTGGTTTAGTTAGTTTAAGTAACTTTGCAGCTATTAATTGGCTAAGGCTAGAGCTAGAAAACTTAGATTATAGGTGGTCTAGCTGGGTACTTGGTTTTGATGATGAAAAACAAAACGACTTTTTAAAGTCTATTTTTGGCAGCAAAAATATTTGGCTGGTACCGCTGGCTGTAATTGTTATTTTAGGGCTAACTTTTGTTAGTTATTTTGTTTATTTAAATTGGCCTAAGCCCGCTACTAAATTAGCTCCTATGGTTAAAGAGTTTGAACAACTTATAAATTGGGCTAAAAAACGTAAACTTAAGATAGCCGATCATTTAACGCCTACTCAACAATTACAACACTTAGCATCGCAAGCGCCGCATGTTGAGCAACAATTACTCGAGTTTAGTCAGTTATTTAACCAAGTACGTTATGCTAAAAAACCATTTAATAAAGAACGTAAAACTCAGGCAAAATATCTGATAAAATTAATTAAATCTACGAAACAGAGAAATCTATGAATGCGGTTGTTATAGGCGTTTTATTAATGCTTGGGCTTACCTTGGTCCGCGTAAATGTTATTGTTGCAATGATAATAAGTGCCCTAGTTGCTGGTTTAACCGCTGGTTTGGGCTTAAAAGAAAGTATAGACGCCTTTAATTCGGGATTGTCGGCAGGTGCTGAAATAGCACTAAGTTATGCCATGTTAGGCGCTTTTGCAGTGGCTATTTCTAAGTCAGGTTTAACACGTATTTTAGCCGCAAAATTATTAGCTAAAGTTAATGCACAAAAAAGTGGCAGTGAAACCCTGCTCAGTTATTTTATTTTATTTATAATAATGATCTGCGCCATTTCATCGCAAAACTTAGTGCCGGTTCATATCGCCTTTATTCCTATTCTTATTCCACCGCTGCTGGTAATTTTTAATAAACTTAGGCTGGATAGACGTGCAATAGCTTGTATATTAACTTTTGGTTTAGCTACTTCTTATATGGTACTACCGTATGGCTTTGGTGGTATTTACTTATATTCAATACTCCATAAAAATTTAGTGGATAACGGTTTAGAAATAATAAATACCCAAGTGCCTATGGCAATGATAATTCCGGCTTTGGGCATGTTTGCAGGTTTATTAATTGCAATATTTTTTAGTTACAGAAAACGTCGCGACTACGCAGCGCTACCGCTTACCATAGAAAGTAAAGAAACCACGGTAGAAAACCCAAAAAAGGTAATGTTAGTTGGCCTGTTTGCTGTACTTGCTTCACTTATTGCGCAAAACGCTAGCGGTTCAATGATTTTAGGTGGCTTAGTGGGTGTAATGATTTTTAGCGTTTTCGGCATCGTTAAATGGGAAGATAATGGCGACGTATTTAGTAAAGGCGTCGCTATGATGGCAATGATTGGTTTTATAATGATTTCTGCTCAAGGATTTGCAGCTGTTATGCAAGCTACAGGTCATGTGGCTAGTTTAGTACACAGTGGCGCTGAGTTATTTGCTGGGAATAAACCCATTGCGGCAGCGGTTATTTTATTAGTTGGATTGTTTATTACCATGGGTATAGGTAGCTCATTTTCAACCGTGCCAATTATAGCTACTTTATTTGTTCCTTTATGTTTAGAGCTGGGCTTTTCGGTTATGGCCACTGCTGCTTTAGTGGGTACGGCCGGTGCGTTAGGTGATGCAGGCTCCCCCGCTTCTGACTCTACACTTGGGCCAACTTCCGGGCTAAATGCTGATGGCCAGCACGACCACATTTGGGATTCAGTAGTGCCTACCTTTATTCACTTTAATATACCGTTATTAATATTTGGCTGGATAGCCGCCATGGTGCTTTAACCTAAGTAATGTAAAACGATAACCTAATAATAGATTAGGTTATCGACCTCCCACCTTGATAATTATTATTAAAATTGACTCTGCTGTTTAGCTATATCTTTTGCAATTAATTAGTATGATGTGTTCTTTAGCGGTGTTTAAATAAGCACTACTTAAAGTGCTTATTTTTAATAACATTAAAATACTTTATTCTAATGTTTACTTGTCAAAACCATAAATCATTTTATCGCAAACCACAGGCGTTGGTCGGTGATCATCATTTACTGCAACAAAGGTAAAGCTGCCACTAATAGCAGAATGCTTGTTGTCATTATGCATAGTTTCTAGAAGTATATCGACATCAACTTTTAAACTGGTATTACCTACATGCACCACCTTTGCTATAAGTTCAGCAAAAGTACCTGCAGGAATAGCTTCTTTAAAGTCTACTCGATCTGATGAAATGGTAACTAAAGGCTTACGGCAAAAACGCGTTGCCGCTATAAAAGCAACCTCGTCCATCCAAGCTAAAGCGTCGCCACCAAATAAAGTGTTGTGGTGATTAGTTCGCCCCGGAAACACTGTTTTAGTTACCGATGTGGTGGAATCTTTAATACGTTGCGCGATAATAGCATCGCGCTCTACTTGTGTCATAGTATCTACTTTTTATTAGCTAATTTGTTTTGCATTAATAAGGCCGGATCAAGGCGTTCACCTTGCCAGTTAAAACGCCAATCTAAATGTGGGCCTGTTACCCGCCCTGTTGCACCTATCTCAGCTATTTTACTACCTTGCTCAATTTTATCGCCCAGCTTTACATCAAGCTTACTTAAATGAATATAAGTAGAGGTAACGCCGTGGCCATGGTCTAAAATAAGTGTGCCACCTGAATAATAAATATCCGGCTGCGAAAACACCACTGTACCACTTATAGGTGCATACACAGGTGTCCCCGTTTTATTGGCTATATCTAAGCCAAAATGTGGTCTGCGTGGCTCGCCATTAAAATAACGTTGGCTACCATACACCCCAGATATACGCCCTTGTGCAGGTTTTAGCACAGGATCTAAAAAGTACAATAGGTCAGAATTAACCTGGCGCGCAGCTCTAATCGCAGCAGCCTCTTTACTTATACGTGCGCTGAGTTCTTTAGCCGGCGATACATATTTTTTAGCAACGCCGGTAATTTTATCAATTTGATAGTCGCGCTTAGTAATTACTAGGCTTTCACTGTGCTCAACACCAGCTTTATCAACCCATTTAAGTGTGTGATTTGTTGGTGCATCGCGGCCAAAGCCAAATACAAAATCACCCTTACTCGAAAGCTTAAGTGTTTTGTCGTTAAAGCTAACCGACTGCGCGTTGCTAATATTACCGGTTACTAAACCGCCTTGAGTTAATTGCCCTTTTAGCTCAAGTGCCATTGCACTTAAGCTAGTAGAGGAAATTAACACGGCTGCAAATAATGTTTTAAGCATGGCTAATAGACCCTTTGCCTACTCCTTCGTAGGCCGTTATTTTTACCGCTTTTTCAGGATATTGTGCTTTTACCTGACCCGCTAAGTATTCTGCAATGCATTCAACCGTGGTATCGCTAGGTAAAATATCGCAACGCGATTCGCTAATAGCCATTTCAAAATAGCCTTGCGCTGAAGTATATGCAAAACATACATCGCCAGCTTTTGCGCTAACGTGCTGTAACTCGTCTGCCTTAATTTGATCCTCAGCGGTGGCTAGATAAATGTCTTGCCACTTTTGTGACCATTCTTTTTGCAGGCGAGGCATAGAAATACCATCTAAACTAATACCAATTTGAGAACGATGCCCATGAATAATACGTTGGCAATTACCATCATGCTTTTTAAGGCCATGGCTGTAATGGTAATAATAGCTTTGATTATGCTCTGGCTTCAATGACAGCTCAATTTTTTCTATATTATCTGGCAGTTGTGGCAAAATAGTCGCTATTAAAAAATCTGTAACCGATGCAATAGTTACTTCATCTGCGTTAATCATACAATAAGCTTGATGTGGAGCACTCATCGCCAAATGGTGGTTATCACCAAATGTACAATCTAATGTTTTATGGTCGCTAAATTCGCTAACCACGCCATTTAGATTATTAGGTACAGCTAAACGATGATCAATACACTCATCTATAATGCCTTTAATTTGCTTTTTAACTAAGCCAAAGTCTAATACCATAGACTCATCGTTTAGTTTGCCATGCAAAGTTAAATCAACAATCCAGCTCTCGCCAACTGCGCCGCGTTTATTACACAAGTAAGAAAAATCTATCACTGTTAGTGAGTTAACAAAAAGGATCATAAATTTCCTTTAAACAGGTTAAAAGTCAGCGGTAATTATAATGATTTATGATTGTAATTGCGCGGTTTAATCAGGCTAAAATCAATTACACCAATCGATTGATTAAAAAACCTGCTGAATTTAGCTTTTTTAACTGATCCGAGTTGTTCAGCGTACAAGTGTACGCTAAAGTAGTTGGCAATTTATAAGCGAAGATAAGTGTTATGGAACCTAAAAATAGCTATACAAAAGAAGACTTGATCCTATGTGGTGAAGGTAAAATGTTTGGTGAAGGTAACTGCCGTTTACCAAGCGACAATATGTTAATGATGGACCGCATTACCTCTATTACTGCCGATGGCGGAATACACGGTAAAGGCGAAATTGTTGCTGAGCTAGATATTGACCCTAGCTTATGGTTTTTCGACTGCCATTTTAAAGGTGACCCTGTAATGCCAGGTTGCTTAGGTTTAGACGCTATGTGGCAGTTAGTTGGATTTTACTTAGGTTGGTCTGGCGGTCCAGGTCTTGGCCGTGCGCTAGGTGTGGGTGAAGTTAAATTTACCGGCCAAATTTTACCAACCGCTAAAAAAGTAACCTACCGCCTAGTAATGAAACGCGTAATTAAACGCAAATTATTTATGGGTGTTGCCGATGGCACGGTAGAAGTAGATGGCCGTGTAATCTACGAAGCGAAAGATTTAAAAGTAGGTCTATTTCAAGATACCAGTGCATTTTAATTAACTGTTAATAATTAAAATACACATACAAAAATGCCTCCACTTGGAGGCATTTTTGCTTAAATTCAGTTATATACTATGTTTTATAAATATTACGATTGTCTATTGCTTCGCGCCAACCACCTAACCATTCTGATTTTGGATCAACTTGTTGATAGGGACAATGCTCTTTAGAGCGACCTGCTAAACCTGCTTTAAATCCTTGAGAATGTGCTCTCTCTAAACGATCTCTTTTTTGTCTCTTCATCGGTAATATCCTCACCTTTGTATTTATATATTTTGTAGCATTAGTGAAATCTACATGTAATGAATAGCTAATAAAAAAGGTTAATTCAAATTATAAAAGCAATTAATTAGTTTGACTTTAACTAAGCTGCTGATGCAATGATGAATTAGCTTTTTAAAAAGTAAGTGGTCGTACTTGCACTGTATTGACCGGTTTAATCTAACTTAAAAACACGATTAAAAAATCGTTTTATTACACTGTTGTGTATATATTGTGACCGGCTAATTTAGCCTTAGTTCCAAATTAATCTAGTCTATTTTTTAATTATTTTAAATTTTATTTAGCTTATTTAATAAACAACACAATTAATGCTTGATTATTTAAAGTCGATCGGTCTAATATGTTGTATGAACAAAAACACACCAACTCCAGTAAGGCGTGGCCGCCCACCCAAAGTAGCCAGAGAAAACGCAGATACCAAAGCGTTACTTATTCGCACAGGCCTAGAAACACTAACCGAGTTTGGTTTTAGCGCAACTGGCCTCGATACCATATTAAAAAAAGCAGCCGTACCTAAAGGCTCTTTTTATCATTACTTTAAAAGTAAAGAAGCGTACGGTATTGCCCTTGTTGATGCTTACGACAGTTATTTTATTGCCAAACTTAATCATTATTTACAACAAAGTGACGTGCCCCCGCTGGAGCGAATAGTCAACTTTACCCAAAGTGCCATTAAAGGGATGAAGAAGTACGATTATAAGCGTGGCTGTTTAGTAGGCAATTTAAATCAAGAACTGAATCACTTAAGTGACGAATTTAAAACCCGCTTATTGCAAAGTTATACTAGCTGGCAAAACTTGGTAGAGGTGTGTTTAAACCAAGCAAAGCAGCAAGGTACAATTGCCAACAGTGTAAACACCCCATTAATGAGTGAGTATTTTTGGATTGGTTGGGAGGGTGCGGTTATGCGTGCCAAGCTCACTAAGTCTAATACTCCACTTACTTTGTATACAGAAATGTTTTTACGCGCATTACTAACCTAATGCGTTTTTTTTACCAATTAAAAGACGATCGGTCTAAAAGGATATCCCATGAGTAACCCAATTAAAGCCATTGTTATTAATAAAGATGATAATAACTACAGCGCCTCTTTAAGCAGCATTAAGAATAGTGACCTGCCGAATGAAAATGTCACTATTGATGTGCTATACAGCACTTTAAATTATAAAGATGGCTTAGCAATAACCGGAAAAGGGCCTGTGGTACGCAGTTTTCCTATGGTGCCGGGTATAGATTTAGTAGGCACTGTGAGCCACTCCACCAGCGATGAATTTAAAAGTGGCGATAAGGTAATTTTAAATGGGTTTGGTGTAGGCGAAAAACACTGGGGTGGGCTTGCTCAAAAAGCAGCACTTAATAGCGATTGGTTAATCCCCTTGCCTGCTGGCATTTCACCAAAACAAGCTATGCAAGTTGGCACTGCGGGTTACACCGCTATGCTCAGTGTAATTGCACTCGAAAAACAAGGCATAACACCCGATTCAGGCGAAGTGCTGGTAACCGGTGCCAATGGTGGCGTAGGTAGTTTTGCAATATATTTACTAAATCAGCTTGGCTACAATGTAACCGCAGCTACTGGACGAATGGAGCAAAGTGATTATTTAAAAGAGCTAGGAGCAGCAAATGTAATTAATCGTGATGAGCTTTCAAACCCAGGTAAGCCGCTACAAAAAGAGCGTTTTGCCGCAGCTATAGACTCAGTAGGTAGCCATACTTTAGCTAATATTTGCGCCTCGTTAAAATATGGAGGTGTTGTAACCGCATGTGGGCTTGCACAAGGTATGGATTTACCTAGCTCTGTAGCACCATTTATATTACGTGGCATTCGATTAATAGGCATTGATAGCGTAATGCGCCCAAAAGCCGACCGAATTGAAGCATGGGATCGTTTAGCATCTTTAGTAGCAGCTGATTACCTTGATAAAATATCGACCGAAATAACGCTTGAACAAGTAATTGATAACGCCGAGCAGCTTATGAAAGGTAAAATTCGCGGCCGTGTTGTAGTTAATTGCCAAAGTTAAGCTTTTTACACTGTTAAAGCCTCGTTATTAAATTTATAATACACTTTGTATTTTAATAACGAGGCAACACCTATGAGCAACCAAGAACTTTTCAGTAATAACCCACTGCAAGGCGTAAAATTAGAACAAGTGGTTGAAGAGCTGGTTGAACAATATGGGTGGGAACTCCTATACGCTTATTTACAGCTAAATTGCTTTAAAAATAATCCTGATATTAAATCGGCGGTTAAATTTTTACGTAAAACACAGTGGGCACAAGAAAAAGTAGATAACTTTTATTTGTATCGCCTTAAAAACTTACCACGTCCTGATGATGTGCAATACGAACTGCCACCGCGTGATCGCGTGATCCCTGCTGATCATAAACCTGGTGAGCCGTGTGAGTTAAGCTTTACTGATGCAAAGCGTATTATGGAGAAAAAAGAGACTAAGCAACGTGCGCGTACCCGTAAACAGCGTGTTAGCTCAACTAATCCTTGGGGCAACTAAAGCACAAGGTTAAACCACTCATTATTAAAGCTGGCATTGCCGGCTTTTTTATTACGCCTTTTTACTCATACCCTATAAGTTAACAGCAACAGCTATATAAACTTTACTTTAGTGGCTTGTATCCCCTATCTTGCCAAAACTCTACAGCCGAGCGCTCTGTAGCCAGTGCTACATTAAATGTTTTATCCGCTATAAGTTTGCCATTGTACTCTATGGTCATGCGCCAATTACCAAGTTTATTATTAATTGGTGGCCATAAAGTATCACCTAAATAAAAATGCCAGTCGCTGTCTTTAACATACACCACTCCGGAAAAAGGAGGCATTATGTCGCCTTCATCATCGGGTATATTAGGATGATAAATGCTGTAATGTAATTTTTCGCCTTTGGCTTTTTTTATATTTATGATCAAACCAAATTCAACATCAAGAGTAGCGATGACCTCGGTAGTAAATTGCTCTATTTGCGGCAATGCTTTACTCTCGTTATCCCATGTTGAGTAAATACCGTAGCTTTGCAGCGTAATTATCGGTTTTAATTTAGCCATATCACCTAACTTTATATTTAACGTTTATTGTATGCCAGCAGAGTGTGTAAATTTGCCATATTTAAAGTGTCACTTTTGGGTTTTTAGGATAGTAATGATTGCCCTGCTGCTCGCACAAACTAAACTCACGAGTATTTTTGTAAGGTAACTTCATAAAACCGGCTACCCCTACGTCGGTAATATTCACTGCGTATTGCATCAACTTATTAAGCAGCCGCCTAAACTCATCCTCTTTACTGGCATCGAGCAACCGGTAGTAATGATGTATTTTGAGCCTATCGGGCAGCGCTTCAAAAATAATGCAGCCAGTGTGGTGTATTTGATTTAGCTCAAACACACATTTAATTACTTTTTTTGGCAGTTGTAGTTGCTCGTCGGGATCTTTACCATCTTCAAAGTAAGAATGTGGCCGGGTAACATCACTGGCATTTACATTCACCGTTTCAAAATCAAGTTCTGGTAAACTTTCAAACTTAAAGGCGCCGGTTCTATCGCGCTCTAGCTGAATGGTTTTACGTGCGTCAAACAAACAACATTTAAACAGCCCTTTTTGGCTAATTGCTTGTGCCAGCATTACGGTGTTATTTACCGCATCGGTAAATGCAGCGGCTAACGTTTCGTTATACAAAATTAGCGATGATTCAACAAACAGTGACTCATCTTTCCAATGAAAGCTTAATCCGCCTACGGCAGGATACTTTGCTAAACGACTAATTGAAGCTAAAAATGCTTTTTCGGTATCTCCGGTATCAAACAAAAACTCTTTGTAGTAACGATCTAATTGGGCATCGTTTACATCAAGCAATTGCTGTTTATGATCGGCTTGGCGTAAAAACTGCTTTCGTGAACTGTATACAACGGTTTCGGGCTCTTCGTCATAACTAAACCAAAACGGAATCGCGGCTTTAACTACTTTTTTAGGTAACTCAGGTAGATACACTTTCGCCATACTAGTAATGTTACGCATAAAGTAATCACCTGCGCTATCTCTCACTTGTTTGTTTTTAGAGAGCATACCGTCAATTACTTTAGCCAGCTCTATTGGTAGCCCTAAACTGCTGGCCGGAATAACGTCTACTCCAAACCGACAAGACTGTGCAGAAGCAAGTGCATACAAGGTTGCCGCTACGCCTTGCTCATCAAAGCGTGGAGATGATTGCTCTCCCGACATTTGTGCTTCACCAATAAAGTAAACATCGCCCATACGTGCGTTAGTAGTGCTTAGGTCTGCCGACATTAAATCCATAAAATTACTGGCAATGGGGTTACCGTCACTATCTATTTGCGCGTATACCGAGCTTCCCCAATCCACTAACGATAGTGCATCACTGGCTTCGTCCCATACTAAGTTTGAAGGTTTAATGTCGCCATGCACAATAGGCTGCGCCGTTATACCCGTATTATGATTGCGCAGATCGAGCAGCACGTTTCTGAGTCGCACTGCCAGCGTCATAATTTTTGCAGCGCCAATTCGGCCTTTTTTCAACGATACTTTTTCAAGGTCTTCGCCCATGGCGCGAGCCATCATTAAAATGCCTTGTTTTTTAATTCGTTCAAATGCATAAAATTCAGGTACAAGTGGGTTGTTAATTTGCGATAGCATGTAAGCTTCGTCTTCTAGGCGGTCGCGTATACTTTGCGCTAGCGTAATACGCGAAAACTTAAATACCCAAGGTAAGCCGGTATCGTCGTGTCCCGCAAAAACAAAACCAAAAGCGCCTGAACCAATCATTTCTACATTTTCGTAACCAAGTAAGGTAAGTTTTTTAATACATATATTAAGCCACTGTCTATGCTTTTTAGCATCGTGGTGTGAGAGCAAATAAACAGATTGCTCTTCGTTAATATAAAAGTTACGAATTTCTTTGGCTTGCACTGTATTTTCTCAATTAAGGAAGTGTAACGGCTTAAATTAATAACCCTTTTAGCTGTGTAATACTCTATTTTATTTAAAGTTTTATCTCAAGTAATAGCGCTCGTTTAAATTTTAAGGCTACATATCGCTAGAAATTGCGGATTCAACGTATAGGGCTTAACCTATTGGGCTAAAATAAGGTAAAACAGGGCTTTATATTCTTTTGGGTCAAACAATGACAAACATAATTAAAGCCTCTACTTTAGCTATAGCGCTTTGTGCTGGTATGAGTACGCACGCAGCTGAGTTTACTTTCTCATCAAACATAAACAAAGATGCACAAACATTAGTCGTATTTTACAGCCAAGATGGAAAAAACAAACAATTTAAAGCACTTAATAAAGAGTTTAAACAGCATTTACAGCGCGTAATAGACATTGAAAACTTTAAAGGCGATTACGCCAGTGTTGCCGAACTTATAGCACCACAAAACAGTAAATATGATCGTATATTAGTGGTAGGTACGGGTAAACAAAAAGAACTAGATAAAGCCCGTATTGCAAAATTAGGTGGCAATATACATGCTCGCTTACTCGGTAATAAAGTAACAACCGCAAGTGTAATATTTGATGACGTAACCGGCTTAAATAATAATGCCGAGTTAGCAGCTAACTTTGCTCACGGTGCTAATTTACGCGACCACCGCTTTGAAAAATATAAGCAAAAAGCCAGCACAGAAACTATTAGTTACACATTTGATGTTGCTAACACTAAGCAAACACAAAAAACATATAAGTTGCTACAAAGCATTCAAGCTGGGGTGTTTTTGGCCCGCGACTTAACTTCTGAAGTTGCTACCCACATGACCCCGGTCGACTTTGCCAATGCAGCTAAAGAGTTAGAGTCTCTTGGCGTTACTATTAGCGTACTTGAGCCTGCACAATTAAAAGAGCTAGGTATGGGAGCGCTTGAAGCTGTTGGCCGTGGTAGCGAACAAGGCGCTCGTCTTGTAGTTGCTCATTATAAAGGGTCTAACGACGCACCTATTGCCCTAATAGGTAAAGGTATTACATTTGACTCTGGCGGCTACAGCATTAAAACAGGTGCATCTATTGCACGAATGAAATCAGACATGGCAGGTGCAGCAGCGGTACTGGGTACTGTAAAAGCAATGGCACTTGCTAAAGCAGATAAAAACGTAGTTGCAGTGATGGGTATGGCCGCTAACATGGTGTCGCAATTTGCTGTAGCACCGGGCGACGTAGTACGTACCGCTGAAGGCTTAAGTGTAGAAATACTTAATACCGACGCAGAGGGCCGCTTGGTACTTAGCGATTCAATGTGGTATGCGCGTAAGCACTTTAATCCTGAAATAATGATTGATGTAGCCACATTAACTGGCTCTAAAGTAGGTGCTGTTGGCAATGAATACGCAGCAGTATTTTCACAAGATGATAAATTAGTAACGCAATTAACCTTAGCCGGTAAACAGGTTAACGAAAACTTATGGCGCTTACCTTTAGGGTATAAAGATGCTTTAAAGTCGGATATTGCTGATTTAACCAATGTTGGCTCCAGTGGCCCTGGTGCAACTACTGCAGCAAGCTTTTTAGAGCATTTTGCCGGTGACACTCGCTGGGTACACATTGACATAGCCGGCAATGCATTAGCTAAAAAAGGCAAAGACGAAGTATCTGCAGGCGGTACCGGATTTGGCGTGCGTTTATTGAGTGAATGGCTACTAAGTAATTAAATATACATTAGTTAGCTTTACTAGCTAAACACAAAACGCCAAAAGCACATATATGCTTTTGGCGTTTTTTATTGTTAGTTAAAGCAATATAACCTTTAACCTAGAAGGTCAAACACGTTTTAGTCGTAACCATACTTATTATTAAACGCTTCATCGCTCATGGTTAATAAAATAATAAACTCTACAAATGCAATGATCGCCGGAATAGCTGTCCAAAAGAACAACAGATAAATAAAGCCTAAGCCAATTTGCCCTAAGTAAAACTTATGAACACCAAAGCCACCCAAAAATACCGCAAGCAATGCTGCAGCTATTTTACTCTTACCATTGGGCGCAGTACCACCTAATGAATTAGGTGGCGCTGTTTGTCTTACCCCACATTTAGGACAAATTTCTGCTTTTAAACTAATTACGCCTCAACAGTCCGAACAAAACTTTTCGTCTGCACTTTTTAATGTTGCTGCATCACTCATTAATAACTCTCCATTGTTTATAAATATGCTTCATAGCGTAGTTAAGTAAATGTCAGTATATAAATTATTAGTTTGATTTTTAGATACTTGAAAATATTTAACAGCTAAAAACTTAGCACAATAGGCAAACCACACCCAACAAAAATAAAACAACTATTTTACATTTGGGTGCTTATACATGATTTATATAGTGCAAATAAACGATGTGCAGCTAGTAAAACTCGATAGTATCAATAATCAACACTAAATAATGTTAACAAAATTTACATTTAGTTAGTTGTTCTGCATAAACCCTTTTTGCTTAATAGCGCAGCACTAAGTTAATTGTGGTTTTTTAATGGAGTATCAAAATGATAAAATTTAAATCGATAACACTATTTGTTAAAATGTGTACTGTTACGGCATTATTAACCAGCTCAGCCGCTTACTCACTAGGCTTCTCACAAACCTACACACAGGCTTACTTACAAGCCTATGCTCAAGCTTCATCTAAAGATAGCAAACAGGCTCCAGCTCAAAACATTCCTCAAAACTCGATATACCAATTAAATAATACGTGGTTAGATCAAGATGGCCACGAGCGTTTATTAAGTAGCTTTAGTGGTAAAAAGCAAATAGTGAGCCTTATTTACACACATTGTGCGCATACCTGCCCTACTATTGTGTCGACCATGCAAGCTATTGAAAATAAGCTTAGTAATGAAGAAAAAAACAATGTTGGATTTATATTAGTCTCGCTTACTCCTGATACAGACACCCCGACGGTATTACAAAGCTTTGCCCAAAGCAGAAAACTAAGTGCACATAATTGGAGCTTATTAACAGGCTCAGCCGATGATGTGCGCAGCTTAGCTGCAGCATTAAACATTAAGTATCAAAATATAGGGAATAGCGAGGTAGAGCACTCTAATATAATGACGGTGCTTGATCAGCAAGGCAGAATCAAGTTTCAAAAAACGGGTGTAATTAGTAATTCAACTTTCACTGCTAAGGAGCTTGCCAACTTTTAAGCTACTCACTATTACTAAAAACACAAATATAAAACACTTTATTAGCAAATAGAGTGTTTATATTATTTTATAAATGTTTACTTAAAATACCTCCCTACCAGTTAAGTCCACTTTTAATCTCTAATATATTTTTAATCAACTACTTCACTTGCTTACAGCATAGAGTATTAATGACGTATATATACCAACAAGTTATAGGGTAGCGTTGGACTTATTTGCAGCACAATAGAATAATCCGCCCTTCACTCACACTTCAGCTTTGTATTATTAATTATTGGGTACTTACGTGAATAAAAAACAAGCCATACTAGGTAGCGCTATTGCTATTTTATCTATTTTGTTAGGGGCACTATTTCTCGAAACATCATCACTGTTTTTACGTCTACTGCTAGGCTTAGCTTTGGGTTTTGCCTTAGCGAAAGGTTCAATTGGTTTTGCTGGCAGCATTAATCGCGCATACCGACGTGGCTCAACACAGCTATTGCAAACTCTTATGTTTATGTTTGTTATTACTGCCATTATAAATGCCGGCTTATTAGTAAATACAGATTCAACAAGTTATAACTTATGGGTTAACCCTATTAATTTAGGCCTGATTATTGGTGGCGTAATGTTTGGTGCCGGTATGAGCTTGTCGAGCTGCTGTGCTACCGGCATGATGGTAGAAATGGTAAGCGATGTACCACGCGCACTAACAACATTGGTATTTTTTGGAGCAGGTGTGTTTTTTGGCTTTCCGCTACAAGCAACGCAAAGCTGGATCACGCAAAGTGTAATCTCTACAAGTAGTTATGCTGGGCAAGGTGTTTACCTGCCCGATTTGTTTAGTTGGGGGCCATTAAATGGCTACTTTATTGCTATTTTAGTTACGATTGCTTTTGCTTTAATTGTTGTAGTGCTGGCTAAAAAATATGAGAACTACCGACAAAAAAGTGGATCTTATTTAGGGGTTGACGGTGAAATAGCCCGACAAAACCAGTTATTACACAACAGTACACAACAATTTACATTTTTTAGCACCCACACATATAAACGCTGGATAGGAAACATGTGGGAAATGCGCACTTCTGCTTTAGTAATTGCAATTATATTTGGTGTAATGATGGCGTCAACTGGTTCGGGCTGGGGCGCTTCTACCCCTTTTGGCATATGGTTTGGCAAGCTTGTAATGCAACTTGGCATAAGCGCAAACGATATTGCAAACTATACTCTAAGACCCGAAGTAATGTTTACTACAGGCTTTTTTGATCATGCTATTTCGGTACAAAACTTTGCAATAATGTTAGGCACATTAATAGCCGTGCTGCTTATGGGTAAATTTTCGTTTTCATTTAAAATAAACCACTCAGCTAAACAGTTTGCTTTATTTGCACTTGGCGGGCTACTAATGGGGTTTGGTACGCGTTTTGCCAATGGCTGCAATGTAGGTGCATTATTTACCCCTATCGCTAACTTTTCATTGTCAGGTTGGATTTACCTAATTTTTTTACTGCTTGGTGGAATACTGGGTAATAAGCTGCAACATGCTGTTATTAAATAATACCTTTTATAATTAAAATGCCGACTTAAATTATAAGTCGGCATTTTTACTAACCGTTATTTTTTAAACAGTATACGTTTAAGTGTATTGTCTTTAATAATATAATGATGCAGAAGTGCTGCGCTGGCATGTAATGCAATTAAGTAATAACCAAGTACGCCCGTTGTTTCGTGTAGGTATTTAATTTGTTTTGCCAGATCAGTGTTTTTTGCCGCTAATGCGGGTAATTCAAAACCATAAAAAGGGATTGGCGCATCAAATAAACTCAGCATAAACCAACCTGCCAAAGGCATTGCAAACATAAAAGCATAAAGTGCAATGTGCGTAATACTAGCTGCCATGGTTTGCCATTTTGCTGGACTGGGCGTTATTAATGGTTTAGAACCACTTTTTAAACGAATAAATAGCCGAATAGTAACAAGTAATAAAACTGATAACCCCAGCATAAAATGCCACATTTTAAATAAATCGCGAGTTTCTGTGCCCTTATCAAATAAAACCCGTAGTTCAATAGAGGCATACACAGCAATTAATACTAATAACATTAGCCAGTGCAGGATTATTGAGAGTTTATTGTAATGGGTAGATGTGTTTTTTATAGCCATAAAACCTCTAAAAATCTAAGAAATAAATGCGCTCTTTACTTCTCAAGCACACCGTAC
>TARA_R110000772_G_scaffold27870_5_pt1 | contig 23042 bp, 18 predicted proteins | sample TARA_R110000772 | Tara Oceans TARA_R110000772 (sample SAMEA4397948) | marine metagenome | biome: Polar Biome; feature: [SRF] surface water layer (ENVO:00010504); material: water (ENVO:00002006), including particulate matter (ENVO:01000060) such as... | depth 5 m | reverse complement strand
TTATCCCAGTACACTAATTTGAGTTTATCTTTCGCTTTGTTGCAAAAAAAATAGCGCGCCAGTGTAGGCATCACGTTCAAACTCGCGTAGCAATTGGCTGAGATAAGTTGAAGGCGCTGTGGGTGGCAAGCGGATTTTCACTTTGCCGACCAAAAGGATGATCGGCTGTTGCGGTTTGATAACGTCAGGTTGTTTAGTGATTTTGGCGCGAACAAAATTGACAGGTAATGCCTTTAGCTTGTTTTTTGCGGCATAAGAAGTTGTTTTTGATAAAGCATTTTTCTGACAATGCTCAGTGATAGTTAAACCACTCGATTGTTGCTCTTCGATAATATTACGAGACTGCTCAAGGTTACGTATTTTTCTCATAGCTATCTTCTAATTGAAATTCGGAAATAGCTTAATCGTTTTGACGAGTTACTTGCAGGTGCACTTGGCTAGACGCTTACTATTATTACGCTTTATATTGTAGTAAAAGTGACTACAATATATTTATAAACAATATGAAACGTAGTCATGTATAATAAGGCAGTGGCCTTTGCTTTCAGCAAGGATATAGCGTATATGCTGACCTGACGTTATTGAAGTGTTTGAAAACAGTAATACTTTATGTCAGGTCATTACAAAACTCAATACCGTATAGTTTACTAATGAGGTTTGATAGCTCACTAAGCTTATTTTTACTGTATAAAATGTATTAATAATATTCAGTGATATTTAAATCGCTAGATTGCTGCTTTCGATGGTGTTATGTCACAGTCAAACTACGATTTTTTAATGATTACCCTTTAATTATTTTCGCGAGCTAGCAGTAAGCACTCTACGTTGAGTATTTGCTTTGCTTTTAGCAAATGAAAACACATAGTTATAGCAATTCTTTATTACTACTTTTAAAGGTAAATGTAATGACTTATTGCTGCATTTACTTTTCGGCAACAAAAAGCCAATCCTTTAGTTGTATTCTTTATTCCATTTTTTTTTATTTGTCTATATAATGCCCTTCGCTAATTAGCTATGAGTAATCATTAACTAAGCTAATGCATAAACTTTATATATTCATTCAAGAGGGAAGAAATGACAAACACACTAAAAAAATATAAAAAATTAAGTGCAATGATTGCACTTGCTCTGGCTAGCTCATCAACATTTGCTGCTGATTTAGGTGTTGCTAATGATTTTTCTGCATTAGTATTTGAAGAGTTTAATTCGAAATTAGGTCGTGCCGATGGCCCTATTGCTGCAGGAGAGATTAAGCTTAATGGTGGCTACAGTGTTGGTTACAGGCGCCCGTCTAACCCCGATAAGCCTTACTTAATTAGTGAATCAAGTATCGAATTTAAATACGGACGGCAGTTTGTTGGCGGAATGATTGCGGGTGGTGGAGCTAGCATTCATCGAGGTGTGCGTTACGGCATGGAACGTGGTGCACAAATTATTACGAATCAAGATCATTCTGCTTTACCGTTTAGCTTTGATGAGCAAGAAGAGTTTTATAAAAAACTAAGTACAGAGCTTGCTCAACTTGAAGCCACTGGCGATATAACATCTAAGTGGGGTGGCTTATACCTTGAAGGTGATGGGACATCTACAACCCAAGTATTTAATGTAGATGCTCATGAATTTGCTAGAGCATATACCGTTAAAGTTAAGGGTATACCCACCAATGCGACTGTGATTTTTAATATTACAGGCGACGATGACCTACGTGTTAGAGTTAAAAGCTTTGCACGATTAAGAAAGCATGCAACTAAAACAGTATTTAACTTTCCGGATGCCCAAAAGCTTAATATAAAAGGTAACCGCTGGGAAGGCGTTATTTTAGCTCCAAATGCAGATGTAAGCGGACTTTATGGTGTTGCTGTTATGCCCATAATAGCAGAGAGCTTTTCTGGTTCAATGACACTTTTAGGTAATTCATTCGATGGTGATTTACCTGAAGTTGCTGAGCCAATCGCTCCATTTGCAATGCAACCAAAGTGGCACTGGAATTCTAGCGACTTTATGCCTGAATACAACCAAGTAATGGCGACTCCTATTGTTGTGCAATTAAATGACGATAACGGCGATGGAGTTATTAATAATAATGATGTTGCAGATGTTGTGGTGGTTACCTTTAAAAAAGGTAGTCATAACAATGGGGTGGTTAGAGCGTTAAGCGGTATCGATGGTAGCGAGATTTGGGACTATTCTCAAGGAGCCATTATGTCTGATGCATCGTACTCACTTGCATCTGCTGATTTTGACGGTGATGGTATAGTTGAAATTGTTGCTTCTAGTAGGTTTGAAAATTTTGTATCTGTTATTGATCATAAAGGTGTAACAAAAAAACAAATAGCCAAAGTCAACTCTGGCTGGAAAACAGCAAGTAACATAGCTATTGCTGATATTGATAATGATGGCTCTTTAGAGTTTACACTTGGAGATGCTATATATAATTACGATACTGGTTCTCTATTTAATGTCGATTGGTCACCAACGTATACAATCTTTGATTCAAATAACGATGGTATTCAAGAGATCTTAGCTAGAGGCCAATTATTAGATGAAAATGGGGCTATGCTTTGGTCATATACTGAACAGAGTGAAGTATGGTTTTCATCTATTGCAGATATTGATAATGACGGTCAGCCCGAAGTGGTTTTATCAATACCTTCTGGCTCTTCAACACCAGAAAAAAGCCGTATTGTAGCTTTAGAAGCTAATGGTAATGTTAAATGGGTAGTTAATACTGAAGTAAACTCTGGTGGTGGCGCGCAAGCTATATCTAATTTCTTAGGTGCTAATAATATAGGTATAGTACATGCCGGCTATACTGCTGTTACCTTGTATGATAAAAGTGGACAGCTCATTTGGGCTGTGCCTAATGACGATGAATGGAGTGGTAAATTAGGTGTGAGTGCTTATGACTTTAACGGTGATGGTATTGATGAAGTCATTGTACAAGATAACTTTAAAGTAAGGGTATTAAATGGCCTTAATGGTGAGGTGTTATCAACGGTTGCAAACTCTACAGCATCACTTTGGGAGTACCCGATAGTTGTAGATTTGGAAGGTGATAACAATGCCGAGCTTATAGTGGTTTCTAATAACTACGATAGTCGTTATAGCATAAACAACGGTGTAACGGTTTTCGGTGCTGCTGATAATAGCAAACCATGGAAAAACGCAACACGTATATGGAACCAACACTCATATCATCAAACAAATATTAGTCAGGATGGTCAAGTGCCTGTGGTTGAATTACCAAGCTGGTTAAATAATAATAGCTATCGCTCTAGCACTTTAAAATAAGTGTTACCTTAGTGAATAAAAGCCAATTAAATTTTAATTGGTTTTTATTCACTAGTAAGTACTAAGTTAATTAAATTTATAACGTATAAAAAGTAGTAGCTATACAAATTTAACAGTTGTGTATATTTGTTTGCTTTTGTTTAAGTTATTAGCAGTAAGGTTTATATTTGTTTAATTTAAAAACTGATCCCGCGATTAAAAGTTTATTAGAACGCATGCCAGAAGGTGTCCAAGATAGCTTCACTGATGAGCAGTTAATGCATTTAAAAGTAGCTATTGGAGCAAGGCAGTGGGGGAACCATTCTTTAGATTTTAGAGGGGTGGTTAAAGTTTTAAAATACCGATATTACTTTGTTATATTAGCTGGGCGAAATAGGCGCCAACTCAGTGTTAAAGAACAAAAACTAGCGAATCTTGCGCAGGCAGCGATACTCAGCTTTTTTACCATGGTAATAATTTTAGCTGTGTTATTTGTTTTATATATAATTAAATCTGCGTTAGGGATAGATATATTTAAAGATTACTCGTTTGGAGTGTGGAGTTGGTTTAAAAGTTTGTTCACATAAATATTTTTGAAACACAAGCTGTTTATAATTGTTTGCAATAGTTTACTTTGGCTGCAATAACTTAGTTAATTTGTTTACTTTTTTATAAACAGGTATGTATCAGTTGAGTATACTAATTGAATAAAATCAACCTGTAAGATACCATTAGTATATATTTGGTGGAGCTTATTCTGCCCATGTTAGAGCTATAAGGATTAGTAGTATGACATCTACAAGGACATTTAAACCTTCGGGTTCCTCCGATGCAAATTTTTACAGATTATTTGATATTTTTGCATTGTTTTTTGCTTTTCAATGCTCGGCCTTTTTTTATGGCTTTGAGCTAACTCCTTATTATATGGTTGCTGTACTTAGTGTAGCTTTAAGCTTTTTATATTGTGCTGAAATATTTTCTACTTACCGTTCATGGCGAGCAGGTAAGTTTAGAGTTATGGTGCTGTGTGCTTGGGGAGCTTTGCTAACTGCATTTGCATTTTTATTATTTATATCTTTTGCATTTAAATTTACAGATTCTCTTTCGCGCTTAGGGCTTGGTCTGTGGTTTTTATTAAGCGTGACTTATTTGTATTTTTGGCGTTTGATGGTCTACATTTACAAGCGTAATCGTCGTAAGCTGGGTTTTAATTTGCGAAAGGTAGCAATTATTGGCGCTACTGAAACTGCAGCATATTTGTATGATGAAATAGCAAAGAATGATGAATTAGGTTTTAACTTTTTAGGTTTTTATGACGACAGAAAGCCAGAGAGACTATTTGAAAAGCTATCTGCACATGACGTTGAAGGAAGCATACAAAATGCAGTTGATGCAGCGCGTAATGGTAAAATTGATGTGCTTTACTTAGCATTGCCAATGAAAGCCGATAAGCGTATTGCGGATATATTATTACAACTTGGTGATACAACTGTTGATGTGCATTTAATACCTGACTTTTTACTATCAAAATTAATTAGAGCCCGTATTGAACACGTAGGTGATGTTGATACCTTGAGTGTATTTGAATCTTCTTGTATTGGAGCGCATGGCTTTATAAAGCGTACGGAAGACATTGTTGTTTCTTTTATGATTTTATTGTTGATCTCACCTGGTTTATTAGTTATTGCCGCCGCGGTAAAGTTAACATCTCCAGGTCCTGTACTATTTAAACAAGATAGGTACGGGTTAGATGGGCGCAAAATAAAGGTTTGGAAATTCCGCTCGATGACTGTAACTGAAAACAGTGATGTAGTGACACAAGCAACAAAAAATGACGTACGTATAACAAAACTTGGTGCTTTTTTGCGCCGAACAAGTCTTGACGAGCTACCCCAGTTTATTAATGTATTAAAAGGCGATATGTCTATAGTAGGACCAAGGCCACATGCGGTTGCACATAATGAAGAATATCGCAAAAAAGTTGAATTTTATATGTTTAGACATAAAGCCAAACCTGGAATAACTGGCTGGGCACAAATTAATGGTTGGCGTGGCGAAACAGATACACTAAACAAAATGGCTAAACGAGTTGAATACGACCTGCATTACATAAAGAATTGGTCGTTATGGTTTGATATTAAAATTATTTTTATGACAATTTTTAAGGGATTTAAGAATGAAAATGCGTACTAATACGATTGCTCCATTTGTTGTTGCTTTAAGTGTAGGTGTGTCGGCTCCTGCATTAGCTAATTTAAAGCCGGGTAGTTTTATGACTAAAGATGGTGCAGAAATTACGCCAACATTACAAACAGGCATTAGTAGTAACAATAACTTTTTTAGTACTCCTACGGATGAGTCGTCTCGCTTAGTTTGGTCTATTTCGCCAAATATAATTGCTTTAATTGAAGATGGGCCCGATAGCTACAAGCTTGATTTAGGTACTAGTAGCTCTTTTCATAATAAAGATTCAGTTGATAATTTTACTCAGATAAACATTGGTGCAGGTGTGCATAAAGAGTTTACTAGCCAGCACCGTGTAGACGTTAACGCTAAAGCTGATTGGTTGTACGAACCACGTGGTAGTGGTTTAACAGAGGGTTTAGGTAATACAGTTGATGAGCTTGTTAAGTATCAGCAAAATAATATATTAGGTCGCTATGAATATGGTGCGCAAAGCTCTAAAGCTCAAGTTGCATTTTCTGCTGGTTTTTTTAGTAAACAATATCAAAACTTTAGAGATGTATCGCAATTTAGGGATTACGATAAATCGCTGTTAGGTGTTACTGGGTATTATAATACCCAAGCTGCGACACGTACTTTTTTAGAGGTTAAACAAGAAAACTATCGTTATGATGTTTTACAAGCTAATGGTATTTCACGCGACTCAAACGATGTAAAAGTTTTACTTGGTATGGAGTGGGAAGCAACAGCCGTCACTTCTGGAACTGTTAAATTAGGTTATCAAAATAAAGATTTTAGCTCATCACAGCGTGAAAATTTTAGTGGCTTAAGTTGGGAGGCGGCAGTTAACTGGCAACCATTAAGTTATTCATCAGTTCAATTAATGACAAGCAGAGCAGCGAAAGATCCATTAGTGCAAGGTGATTACATTAAAGAAAGCGTTTATGGCGTTAAATGGACTCATAGCTGGAGTGACTACTTAAGCTCATTAGCTAGCCTTAATTATATTGATGAGCAGTATACAGGTGATATTGGCCGTAAAGATAAAACTAAAAATGCTCGCTTAGGATTAAACTATATAGCAAATAATTTTGGTATGGTTTCGACTTACATTGATTTTATTGATCGAGATTCTACTCAAAATACGATTGAATTTGATCGTGTTATTGTAGGTGTTAACTTTACATTTGCATTAAAGGCTAATTAATGAAGTTTTTAATGTTAACAACTATAGCGTTATTGCTTAGTTTTACGGCTATTGCCGACAATGTACAAAATTATACTTTAGGGGCGGGTGATAAGGTTGAAATTAAAGTGTTTGGACAACCTGACCTTGAAGTTACAGCGTTATTAGGTAATAGCGGTGAAGTAAACTATCCATTTTTGGGTAAAGTTACCCTTGTTGGCTTAAATATTTCACAGGTTGAGCGAATTATAAGCAATGGTTTAAAGCCTGATTATTTAATTGATCCAAGTGTTTATGTTCAGGTTATAGAATATAGACCTTTTTATATTCATGGTGAAGTTAAAAACCCCGGTGCTTATCCATATCAACCAGCAATGACTGTGAATCAAGCGATTGCACTTGCGGGTGGTTTAACTGAGCGAGCCTCAGTTGACAAAATATATATTTTTAAAGAGCAAACCAAAGAGCAGCAACATAAAGGTAGTTTAAATAGCCAAATTGCAGCAGGTGATACAATAAAAATAGAGCAGCGCTTGTTTTAAGCAGTTTAAGGCAGTAAAAAAATGAATCACATATCAGAAAAATCTAGCAATAACGAAGAAGTTATTGACTTAAGCACCTACTTAAATGTTATTAAACGTTCTAAATGGCAGATTCTGGGTTTTGCTACAGTAATAACATTATTAGCTATTATGGTTACTTTAACCCTTATACCAAAATATAACGCTACTGCTACTTTATTAATAGAAGCAGAGCAAACTAAAGCCGTTAGCTTTGAAGAGGTTTATGGCTTAGATTCTACAAAAAAAGAGTATTATTTAACGCAATTTGAAGTAATTAAGTCAGACCGAATAGCAAGAGAAGTGATTACTAAGCTTGATTTGAAATCTCATGTAGATTTTATACACAAACCTTCATTTTTAGATGAAATCACAATTACTATTAAAGGTTTTTTTCCTTTTTTGAACAAAAAAGAGCAAAAGCAATTTTCGGTTGATGAGCAAGCTCAAAGAGCAATGCTTGGGTTACTTTCTGCTTTTAAATCAAGGCTTAGTGTTGATCCTATACGTCAAACACAATTAGTTAGAATTAGTTTTGAGTCGAGCGATCCTAAATTAGCTGCATTAGTAGCCAATACGGTTGGTGAAGTGTATATAGATAACCAAATGCGGGCTAAAATGGGTATAACGCAACAAGCATCTGCTTGGTTAAATACTCGTTTATCGCAATTGCGTATTCAACTTGATAGCTCAGAAGTTCGTTTGCAAGAATACCGTGAATCGCAACAATTAGTTGATATTGAAGGAATTGCAGGGCTTATAACTCAAGAGCTTGAACAAATGTCTAAGCAGTTAGTAGATGCTCGTTCAGCAAGAAATAACTTGCAAAGTATAAACCGTGTTATTAATGAATATGGTAATGACAATATTGAGCTTTTAGGAAGTATGCCTGAAATAACCTCTCATAAGGTGATTCAAGACGTTAAGCGTGAGGTTATTTTAGTTGAGCGTAAAGTAAGTGAGTTAGCGCAAGTGTATGGTGCTAAACATCCTAAAATGATTTCAGCTAAGGCAGAACTTAGCACGGTTAAAGTAAATTTAAATAAGCAAATTAAAGGCTTAATCACTGGTATTGAAAAAGAGCTTAACCGCATTACTCGAACTGTAAAAGCACTTGAAAGTGATTTAGCTAAGATTAGAGCTGAATACCAAGACATTACGCGCAAAGAAACGCAATATAACCAACTAAAACGTGAGGTTGAAACTAACCGTAATATTTTTAATACGTTTTTATCGCGTTCAAAAGAAACAGAAGTAACCAGTGACTTTAGCTCAGCTGCTGCTCGTTTTACAGATTATGCATATGCACCTATAAATCCAAGTAAACCTAACAAAAAATTAATTGTTGTACTTGCATTTGTAGCGAGCTTTAGTTTTGCGATTGTTATGAGTTTTATATTTGATGCCTTAAATGACACGATAAAAACTAAAAATGATGTTGAAAGCAAAGTAGCACAGCGTATGCTTGGATTATTACCTCATGTAAATACTCCTAAAAAGAGTAAGTTTCCTATTCATGCATATTTGGAAGAACATTACCGCCGTTTTGCTGAATCTGTACGTACTTTTAGGACAAGTTTGCTATTAACCCAGCTTGAGCGAGATCATCAGGTTATAGCGGTTACATCTAGCGCTCCAGGTGAGGGTAAAACAACAACATCTGCTAATTTAGCAATGTCTTTGGCGCAAATGGGTAAAGTATTACTTATTGATGCTGATTTACGTAAACCCAGTATAGCAAAACGTTTTGATATACCTGTATTTCACCCGGGCTTAAGTAATTTGATTATAGGAACTGAGCAGTTTTCTGAGTGTGTTCATTTAGATGAACGATCAGGTGTTGCTATTATGCCAAGCGGCCAAGTACCTTCAAACCCGTTGGAGTTACTGTCTAATGCAAAGTTTGATGAGTTATTAAAGGTTTTAAAAACTAAATACGATCATATCATTATTGATACTCCTCCAACACAAGCGGTTAGTGACGCCTTAGTTATAGCGCAAAGTGCAGATTCAGTTATTTATGTTATTAGAGCAGATATAACCCGAATTAAGCCTATTAAAGCTGGACTAGAGCGTTTGTTTGAAGTTAAAGCACATGTTGCAGGCGTGGTTTTAAACCAAGTTGATATGAGCAAATTGAATGATAGTAACAACTATGGATACTACGATTATTATGACTACTCACAATCGCCTGAAAAACCAAGCGATAAAACGAATAGTTAAATTATGATTGATATTCATTCGCATATTTTGCCTGGTATTGATGATGGCGCTAAAGATTTAACAGAATCTTTAGCGCTATTAAAGCTGGCGCAAAGCGATGGAATAACACATATGGTGATTACTCCGCATATTCATATAGGTAGGTTTAATAACTCAGCTTTGCAGCTTAGTAATGATTTAGTTGTTTTAAAAACTCACTTAAAAGATGCCGGTATATTTATAAAACTTGCTGTAGCGGCTGAAGTACGCCTTGATATAGAGTTAATGCCCCTTGTAATGGCTAATAAATTACCATTTATTGGTAAAATAAATGACATAAACTACTTATTACTAGAATTACCTCACTCACATATACCATCTGGGTATGATAAGTTTATTAATTGGTTGGCTAAGCAAAATGTTAAAGTTATTATTCCTCACCCTGAACGTAATCGCGATATTCAGGCTAACCCTTTTTATATAGAACATTTAAAGCAGTTAGGTTGTGAGTTTCAATTAACCGCTTCAAGTATTGAAGGGGGGTGGGGGGATAAAGCAAAGCAAATTAGCGAAAACATGCTCAAAGCTGACTTAGTACGTTATGTAGCCTCAGACGCGCACTCAGTAAAGCGTAGACCGCCTATATTGAGTAAAGCCAAACATCTAGTCGCTAACTTGGTAGGTGAGAATAAAGCACAGCAGCTATTTGTTACTAACCCTTGGCATTTAACAGAGTCGTTATTTTGTGAATAATAGTAAAAAAATACGGCTTGTGCACATTGTTATTTTAACTTTAGTAACATTATTCATTAGCTATCAAAGCATTAACAGCATTCGCGCAAATGCATGGTATTTTAATGCGCGAAATGAGCTTCAAGCTTTAACTTATCCTGTTGAGCCATTGCAATTAAAACGTGTTGAAACAGCAATAGCTTTAGCTACAGAGCTTGAGCCAAAGCATCCTCATTATTGGCATTTGTATGCTTATCTTAAAGTATTAATAGCAAGTAGCTCTAATGACACCTCTGTACAGAACCCCCAAAGTTTATTGGCTTACCAACAAGCCGAACAAGCGCTTTTAAAGTCTATTGAATTAAGGCAAACATGGGCAGAAACTTGGATAGCATTGGCGCAAGTGGTGAGTTATCAAGATGGGCCCACAGAGCAGGTTTATGATTATATTCAACAAGCAAAAAAAGTAGGACCTTATAAGCTTGATGTACATTTAGGTATTATTCAAATAGCGTTGATTCATTGGTCGCAACTAACTCCACAATACAAAGCTTTATATGTTAACGAATTGAAGTTAGCAGTTAAATATGGCTATAAATTCAATCAAGTATTTGATATTGCAAAACAAAGTAATAGCTTACCCATATTGTGTTTATCGTTACAATTTGGTGGCGATTTCGATTCTGTTCGCAAAAGTTATATATTTAAAAAACATTGTGGTAGTGGCAAATAAAAATGCCCAGAGTTATAAAAACTCTGGGCTATAAAATGGCCCTTAGTTGAGCCTTACGTTAACTGAAGACGCTTTCTTGATTATAGGGAGAAGAAGAAAGTACATTTAAGTATAGCTAAAATCATTAAAACCGCACATTTATTATCCGAATTTAAGTACATTTAACAACCCAATCATATTCAAAAATGTATGCATGTTTTAATACTCATATTTTACATTAAACGCTGTTTAATTGCTTTGTGCCCATGTTATTAGCTGCGTATTTTGTACTAGATCACGTGGGAGTGAGTTTTTAACTTTATTTTTTTGCCATTTACCTAAGCCAATAGGGCAGCCACATAAAGTTAAAATAACTTCTCCTGTATTTTGGCTTACATCAGCTAAGCGAATATCCTTACCCTGAAAGTAGTCGTTAGCTTGAGTGTCGGTTAAAGGCAATACATTACTTTTACACTGCTTACCAAATGCGGTTGCAAACTCGTGGGCTAAACGCACGCCATTATTATGAATGGCACCAAGTTGAATGCCTAAACGGGCGTATTTAATTTTGTTTTGCACAGCTTCAAACTCCTGCGGAAATAACCATAGCTCTTTATCGCGCTGCATTAATGTACCCGGTAAGGTATTTAAACCAAATTGTTGCTTAAGTGTTTGCATAAAAACAGCACTTTTTTTGCTCTCAAATTGTTGAAACGGAAATGCACCTTTTTTGACTTTTAGATTAGGGTTGTCACTACTTGCTTGTTTTTTGAATTTGGCAATAAAAAAGCCTTCACTGTCAAACGTTTGCGGCCACACATGTAAATACCCCTCTGGCGTAGTTGCTTTACTTGCGCCAGGAAATAGATCACTTAAAGACTCGGGTATTATACAGTCGCCAAATTCACTGAGTAAAAAGTCGCACACGTGTTGGTTTTCAAGTGGAGTAAGCGTACAGGTTGAATACACTAAGGTTCCACCGGGCTTTAAGGCGTAAAATGCACTTTTAATTAGATCTTTTTGTACTTGGGCAATTTCAATATTAGAGTCGATTGACCAATTTTTTAGTGCATCTGCATCTTTTCGTACCGTGCCTTCGCCAGAGCAAGGGGCATCGAGTAAAATGCTATCAAAGCATTCAAACATATAATTACCAAAAATTACCCCATCAAAATGCGATAACGCACAGTTACCTACTCCCATGCGTTTTAAAGTAGCGCTAAGTACTTTTAAGCGTGATGACGAAAGCTCATTTGCAACCAACACCCCTTGGTTATTCATTAGTGCAGCAAGCTGCGAAGTTTTAGAACCAGGTGCAGATGCCATATCAAGAACGTAATTAGTGTGCTCTATACTTTGTTTTAGTGCTATGGGGGGCAGCATAGAGCTTGCTTCTTGAACATACATAGCACCGCTAAGGTGAAGATCGGTATTGCCAAGTGCTAGGTTTTGCTCTTCTGCGGCAGGGCGCTCTAACCAAAAACCTTCCTCGCACCATGGAATAGGAGTGAGTAGCCAATTTTTTTGCTTAGCGTATTGCTTAAACTCAGTAACAGATATTTTTAAGGTATTAACACGAATAGATTTTCGTAGTGGCCGCCGGCAAGCATTAATAAAGTCGTCTATATCTAGGTGTGCAGGTAAATAGGTTTTTACATCATCGATAAAGTGCTCGGGGATAAAGGTATTTGCGTCCACGGTTTGGCCAGTCGTTATATTAAAGACAAATAATAACATTTCTTAAAGTGTGTTTCAGTGCTTAACAGGTAAAAAGTTAGTTTTTATTGGTGTCGACACTTAGCGGTGGTTTGTCACTTCATAGCAGGTGATTATTATACTTTAGGCTAATGATGTCGACAATAAGTGTGTTTTTTAAGTTTTTCATACTGTTTTAGGGTTGACACTTAGTGGTAGTGGGTTCATAGTGGCTTTATAAATTGTCGACAATCTAATAGTAACCTATGACGCAAAGCCTGTTAAATGAAACACCTATTACAACCGCATCAGATCAAGTGTTTGTAAATATGCGCCGAGAAATAGTAGAGGGCAGCATAGCACAAGGCAGTAAAATATCTGAGCCAGAACTGGCAAAGCGTTACGGGGTAAGCCGTGCAACGCTCCGTGAGGCGTTAAATCGTTTAGAAAGCTGTTATTTAGTTGAGCGTAAAGCCAACATAGGTTGCCGAGTTGTATCGTTAACAGCAGATCGCTTGATAGAAGTTTATCAAGTGCGCAGTGCCTTAGAGGGCTTGGCGTGTCGTCTTGCTGCCGACAATATGGCAGCCGATGAAGTCCAAGGTTTAAAGCAATTACTTAATCAGCATTTAAAAACGCAACGAGTAAAAGAAGGCGAGTCGTACTATCAAGAAGCGGGTGATTTAGATTTTCATTACCGCATCATAAAAGGCAGTAAAAATGCCCACTTGATTCATTTGCTATGCCACGACCTTTATCAATTAATAAGAATGTACCGCGTACAAATGGGTATGGTTGGTCCGCGTGTATCAAAAGCATTTGATGAGCACTTAGCAATTATTAATGCGATTGAAAACCACGATGGAGAATTAGCCGAAATGTTGATGAAGCGCCACATAAGTGCTTCACAAACCAATATTCAAACTAAATTTGATTTACTTGCAGCGCAAACTAAAGCCAGTTAAATAAATCGTTTTAGTATTTAAAATATCAAAACTGCCCCAGAGCAGCCACCGTTCAAAGTTAGGAGAAACGAATGTCAGCAGGATCAAAGTTTAAACAGGCTATTGCCAATAATCACCCATTACAAATAGTGGGTACTATTAATGCGTACACAGCAATGATGGCTGAAAAAATGGGTCATCAGGCAATTTACTTATCGGGTGCTGGTGTTGCCAATGCTTCTTTTGGTATGCCTGATTTAGGTATGACTAGCCTTGATAACGTGCTTGAAGATATTCGCCGTATTACCGGTGCAAGCGACTTACCTTTATTAGTAGATGCTGATACAGGTTGGGGTGGTGCGTTTAATATTGCCCGTACAGTAAAAGAAATGACTAAAGCAGGCGCTGCCGGCTTCCATATTGAAGACCAAGTAGCGCAAAAGCGTTGTGGCCACCGCCCAAATAAAGAAATAGTTAGCCAAGGTGAAATGGTTGACCGTATTAAAGCTGCTGTAGATGCAAAAACCGATAGTGACTTTTACATTATGGCACGTACCGATGCGTTTCAAAAAGAAGGTTTAAATGCCGCTATTGAGCGCGCAGCAGCGTGTGTTGAAGCCGGTGCAGACGCCATTTTTGCAGAAGCCGTGCACGACCTTGCCGACTACCAAGCATTTACAAAAGCGATTAACGTTCCTGTATTGGCTAACATTACTGAGTTTGGTCAAACGCCTATTTATACTAAAGAGCAGTTAGGCGATGTGGGCGTTGAAATGGTGCTTTACCCATTAAGCGCATTTAGAGCGATGAACAAAGCAGCCTATAATGTATATAGCTCAATTTTAAATGAAGGTTCGCAACAAAGCCAAATTGAAAATATGCAAACCCGTGCTGAGCTTTATGATTTTTTAGATTATCACACCTATGAAAATACCCTAGATAACCTTTTTTCATCAACTAAATAATAATAACAATTTAAGGAGATAAATTATGAGTACTAAAGTATTAGCGGGTGCAGGTTTACGCGGACAAGTAGCAGGTCAAACTGCATTATGTACAGTAGGCCAAACAGGTTCAGGTTTAACTTATTGTGGTTACGATATTAGCGAGCTTGCTGAAAAAGCGCAGTTTGAAGAAGTATCGTTTTTATTATCTCGTGGCGAATTACCAACAACCGGTGAGCTTGCAGAATACAAAGCTAAACTAAAAAGCTTACGCGGCTTACCACAAGCACTTAAAACAGTGCTTGAGAACATTCCAAAAGACGCACACCCAATGGATGTGATGCGCACAGGTTGCTCTATGCTGGGTAACCTTGAAATGGAAAATGATTTTAGCGAAGCCAATGATGCGATTGACCGCATGGTTGCAGTATTTCCAAGTATTATTTGTTACTGGTATCGCTTTACGCATGATGGCGTACGCATTGAAACGCAAACAGATGATGACTCAGTTGGCGCGCATTTTTTAACCTTATTACACGATAAAGCCCCGTCTGAGCTATTTGCTCAAGTAATGAATGTGTCACTAATTTTATACGCAGAGCATGAATTTAATGCCTCAACCTTTACTGGTCGTGTGTGTGCATCAACGCTATCTGATATTCATTCATGTGTAACCGGTGCCATAGGTACGTTACGTGGGCCATTACATGGTGGTGCTAACGAAGCGGCAATGGATATGATTGAAAACTTCACCAGCGCAGATCAAGCAGAGCAAGAAATTATGGGCATGCTTGAGCGTAAAGATAAAATTATGGGCTTTGGCCACGCTATTTATCGCGAATCAGATCCACGTAACGTAATTATTAAAAAGTGGTCTGAAAAGCTCGCAGCAGAAGTAGGTGATGATGTACTTTATCCTGTGTCTGTTCGTTGTGAAGAAGTAATGTGGCGCGAGAAAAAGTTATTTTGTAATGCTGATTTCTTCCACGCATCGGCGTATCACTTTATGGATATTCCGACCAAATTATTTACGCCAATATTTGTAATGAGCCGCGTAACAGGTTGGACAGCACACGTTAAAGAGCAACGTGCAAATAACCGTATTATTCGTCCAAGTGCTGATTACACTGGGCCAGATGCACGTAGCTACACACCTATCGAATCACGTTAAAATTATTTGGTGGGCACGTAAAGTGCTCACCTTTTTTATTTGCTGCACACTATTTTAAGGCTCATCACTTTTCACTCTCTCCTTAAATAAGCTAGTAGTGCACAACCACCGTCACCAAATTAGCGAATATTTTAATGACTATAATAAATAATACTGAATATCGAAAACCCTTACCCAATTCAAACGTTGATTATTTTGATGCTCAAGCAGCTGTTGATGCAATTAAACCAGGTGCATATGCAACACTGCCTTATACATCACGTGTATTTGCCGAAAACTTAGTGCGTCGCTGCGATCCAGCAATGCTTACCGATGCACTTAATCAATTGATTGAACGCAAACAAGATTTAGACTTTCCTTGGTATCCGGCGCGTGTAGTTTGTCACGATATTTTGGGTCAAACTGCACTGGTTGACTTAGCTGGACTGCGTGACGCGATTGCTGCTAAAGGTGGCGATCCGTCTAAAGTAAACCCAGTTGTACCTACGCAATTAATTGTTGATCACTCTTTGTCGGTAGAGCATGCAGGGTTTGATCCCGATGCATTTGAAAAAAACCGTGCTATAGAAGACAGACGTAACGATGACCGTTTCCATTTTATAAACTGGACCAAAACAGCGTTTAAAAATATTGATGTGATCCCGCCAGGTAACGGCATTATGCATCAAATTAACCTTGAAAAAATGTCGCCGGTAATTCAAAACCGCGATGGTATTGCCTTCCCAGATACCTTAGTAGGTACAGACAGCCATACTCCACACGTTGATGCACTGGGTGTTATTGCTGTGGGTGTAGGTGGCCTTGAAGCAGAAAGCGTAATGCTAGGGCGCGCTTCGTACATGCGCCTGCCAGACATTGTAGGGGTTGAGCTAACAGGTAAGCGCCAACCGGGCATTACCGCTACCGATATCGTACTGGCTATTACTGAATTTTTACGCGCGCAGCGTGTGGTATCAGCATACTTAGAATTTTACGGTGAAGGTGCCGATGCACTTACGCTGGGCGATCGTGCAACTATTTCAAATATGACGCCTGAATTTGGTGCCACAGCGGCGATGTTTTACATCGACGATATGACCATAGATTATTTGCGTTTAACGGGTCGTGAAGAAGAGCAAATTGCACTGGTAGAAAACTACGCTAAAACCACAGGCCTGTGGAGCGATAGCTTAAAAACAGCGCAGTACGATCGCGTGCTTAAGTTTGATTTATCAAGTGTGGGGCGCAACATTGCTGGGCCATCAAATCCACATCGCCGTGTATCTACAAGCGATTTAGCTAAAGAAGGTATTTCAGGCGTAGTTGAAAACGAAGCAGGCTTAATGCCAGATGGTGCGTGTATTATTGCCGCTATTACCAGCTGTACAAACACCAGTAACCCACGCAACGTGATTGCCGCGGCATTACTTGCGCGTAATGCTAACGCCAAGGGGTTAACGCGTAAACCTTGGGTAAAAACCTCATTAGCACCGGGCTCTAAAGCCGTGCAATCGTACCTAGAAGACGCTAACTTACTTACCGAACTTGAACAGCTAGGTTTTGGTATTGTTGGTTTTGCTTGTACTACGTGTAATGGCATGAGTGGCGCGCTTGACCCTGTAATTCAAAAAGAAGTGATTGATCGCGACTTATACGCCACCGCGGTACTGTCGGGTAACCGTAACTTTGACGGCCGTATTCATCCTTACGCCAAACAAGCGTTTTTAGCATCGCCGCCTTTGGTTGTTGCTTATGCAATTGCCGGTACGATTCGTTTTGATATTGAAAAAGATATACTAGGTAAAGATCAGCAAGGTAACGACGTTACCCTTAAAGATTTATGGCCGTCAGATGAAGAAATTGACGCAGTAGTTAAGCAAAGCGTTAAGCCAGAGCAATTTAGAAAAGTATACGAGCCCATGTTTAACTTAACCGTAGATTACGGTGAAGATAACGACCCGCTATACGAATGGCGTCCAGAAAGCACTTATATTCGCCGACCTCCTTATTGGGAAGGTGCATTAGCAGGCGAGCGTACCATGACAGGTATGCGTGCACTGGCAGTACTTGGCGATAACATTACAACCGATCACTTATCGCCTTCAAATGCGATAATGGCCAGCAGTGCCGCGGGTGAATACCTATTAAAAATGAACGTACCTGAGGAAGATTTTAACTCATACGCAACCCATAGGGGCGATCATTTAACAGCGCAGCGCGCTACGTTTGCTAACCCTAAATTGCTAAATGAAATGGTACTAGATGAAAGCGGCGAAATTAAGCAAGGTTCGTACGCGCGCATAGAACCAGAGGGGAAAAATACTCGCATGTGGGAAGCTATCGAAGCATACATGCAGCGTAAGCAACCACTTATTATTGTGGCAGGCGCAGATTATGGCCAAGGCTCGTCGCGCGATTGGGCGGCAAAAGGCGTAAGACTCGCGGGTGTTGAAGTAATTGCAGCTGAAGGGTTTGAGCGTATTCACCGTACTAACTTAGTGGGTATGGGTGTTTTACCGTTAGAGTTTAAAGCGGGAACAACTCGTAAAACACTCAAACTAGATGGCAGTGAAAGTTACGATGTAACGGGTGAACCAACCCCTGGTTGCACACTTAACTTGTCGATCACTCGTAAAAATGGCGAAGTACTAAACGTACCAATGAAATGTCGTATAGATACACAAGAAGAGCTGTCTATTTATGCTGCAGGTGGTGTATTACAACGCTTTGCACAAGACTTTTTAGAAGCTACAAAAACAGCATAAGGGCAGGGTTAATTATGTTTAAACCACAAATTAAAGTACCTGCCACATACATGCGTGGCGGTACTAGTAAAGGGGTGTTTTTTAACCTTAGTGACTTGCCAAAGCCTGCCCAAGTGGCAGGTGAGGCACGTAATAACTTATTACTGCGCGTTATTGGCAGCCCAGATCCGTACGGCAAACAAACCGATGGTATGGGCGGTGCTACATCTAGCACCAGTAAAACGGTTATTTTAAGTAAAAGTGCGCAAGCCGATCACGATGTTGACTATTTATTTGGCCAAGTGGCAATAGATAAAGCGTTTGTTGATTTTAGCGGCAACTGCGGTAATTTAACCGCAGCTGTCGGTGCTTTTGCTATTAGTAATGACTTAGTTGATAAAAGCCGTGTACCCGATAATGGCGTTGCTGTTGTACGTGTGTGGCAAGCCAATATTAAAAAAAGCATTTTAGTGCATGTACCTATGACTAATGGCGAAGTACAAGAAACCGGTGACTTTGAGCTAGACGGCGTTACATTTGCAGCAGCTGAAGTAAAACTGGAATTTATTGACCCTGCAGATGGCGACGGGGCGTTATTCCCAACTGGCAATGTGGTTGATGACCTAGAAGTGCCGGGAGTCGGTACTTTAAAAGCGACGATGATCAACGCAGGCATTCCCACCATTTTTGTTAATGCAAGCGACATTGGTTATACCGGCACTGAATTGCAAGATGATATAAACGCAGATGCAGCAGCGCTTGAAAAGCTTGAAACCATTCGTGCCTATGGCGCAGTTAAAATGGGACTCATACAAAATATTGATGAGGCAGCAGCACGCCAACATACACCTAAAGTGGCATTTGTTGGTGCAGCACAAAATTACAAAGCGTCAAGCGGTAAGCAAATTAACGCCAGTGAAATTAACTTGTTAGTGCGCGCTATGTCTATGGGTAAATTACACCATGCAATGATGGGCACAGCAGCAGTAGCTATTGGTACCGCTGCGGCAATTGACGGTACGTTAGTTAATTTAGCCGCTGGTGGCGGGGCATTGAGTGAAGTTAACTTTGGTCACCCATCGGGCACCTTAAAAGTAGGCGCACACGCTACAAATACGGATGGTAACTGGCAAGTAACTAAAGCCAGTATGAGCCGCAGTGCACGGGTACTAATGGAAGGCGTGGTAAGAGTACCGCAATAAAGCATTGTTTTAATTACGATTAAGTTATTTATAATTTATGCATAAGTTGATGCGGTAATACTTTAGGGTATTGCTCATCAACTTTTTTTGGTTATGGGCTATTTTTGATACTCGTTGACTCTCGTTTGACCAAGCGGGGTAAATATTTATGCTCACTGTGACTGACACTTTCAACTATTTCATTTTTAAAGTGTGTTAACGCCAACTGAGCTGCGTGCTGCGCCATTTTTTCAATGGGATAGTTTAGAGTGGTTAGTTTTGGCCTTGAATAACGTGCAATCAGCACATCATCAAAACCAATCACCGACACATCACCGGGTACTTTATAGCCATTATCTTCAAGTGTTGAAATAGCACCAATAGCCATAGCATCGTTATAAACAAAAATAGCGCTGAAGGGCTGCCCAGAGGCTAATAAGTTTTGCGCAGCGCTTTGTCCGCCTTGTAGGGTAGGCTCCGCGTATTTAATCAGCGCAGGGCTAATGGGGCTGCCTGCCATATTTAGTTCTGCCGAAAAGCCATTAAGGCGTAGCGCAGGATCTTCAATTTGATATTTACTGCTTATACAGGCAATGTTTTTATGTTTGAGCGTCATTAGATGGCGCGCTGCTATTTTTGCGCCTTCTTCGTTATCTAACCAAATACATTTATGTTTTATTTGCTCAATGTGTCTATTGATAAGCACTAAGCCGGGGAGTTTTTCACATAAAGTAATTAGTTCGCAGTCAGGAATTATTTTACTATGCATAACAACAGTTTGGCAGCGGCGCTCAAGTAATAAATTGATAGCAGCGCGTTCAGATTCTACACTTTGTCCTGCGGTACTTAACAACAATTGCATATTATTTTCGCGGGCTACTTTATCTACCCCGCTGGCTAATAATGCAAAAAATGGGTCGGTAAGTTCGGGGATCACCACGCCTATGGTCATGCTTTTTCGGGTTACTAAAGCACGTGCATTAGCATTGGGCGTGTAGCCAAGCTCTTGCATTACTTTATTTACTTTTTCTATGGTTGCCTTACTTACTTTAGGGCCATTATTAATTACACGAGATACCGAGGCGATAGACACGCCTGCAATTCTGGCTACATCTTTTATTGTTGTCATTGGCGGGTAATCGTTTTCTACATCCTGTTTATAATAAAATTTACACTATTTAACGTGGGCTGTATATGTTGATTTTTTAGGTTGCAAATAGCGGGGTAAGCGTTTACCCTTTTCGGTTTTATCATAAACCACATTTGAGATACTTATGGATACAATTTTTGACCCTACTGAGCATCCACATCGTCGCTACAATCCATTGATTGACGAATGGGTGTTAGTTTCACCGCATCGTGCCAAGCGACCTTGGCAGGGACAAGTTGAAACTCTCGATGAAGACGTTAGAGAAAGTCATGATGAAAGCTGTTTTTTATGTGCTGGTAATACTCGCATAAACGGTGAGGTTAATGACAACTATAAAAAAACTTATGTGTTTACTAATGACTTTGCAGCTCTGAAAATTGATACTCCAGAATTTAAAACAAATGATCCGCTATTTAAAATGGCCACAGAGCAAGGCGAAAGCCGTGTTATTTGCTTCTCTCCAGATCACAGCAAAACCTTACCGCAACTTAGTATTAGCGCTATTACCGACATTGTTAAAACGTGGCAAAGCCAGTGCTTAGAGTTAGGCGAAAAGTATAACTGGGTGCAGGTATTCGAAAACAAAGGGGCGATGATGGGGTGCTCAAATCCGCATCCGCATGGCCAAATTTGGTCGCAGCAGCAATTACCTACTTTGGTAAATAAAAAACAACATGCGCTGAGCGACTATGCTAAAAAATATAACAGTAACTTATTACTTGATTACGCTCAGCGTGAAGCGCAGTCGGGCGAGCGTGTTGTTGTTAAAAATGAAGATTGGCTGGTGGTTGTACCGTACTGGGCAGGCTGGCCATTTGAAACCTTATTATTACCGCGTTTTGCGTTAACACGTATGGTCGACTTAACCCCAGAACAAGCGGTAACTCTAGCCGATGCATTAAAACAAATTACCACTAAATACGACAATTTATTTAATTGTTCGTTCCCATATTCTATGGGCTGGCACGGCGCGCCTTATGATGGGCAAGAGCATAGTGAATGGCAGCTTCATGCAAGCTTTTTTCCACCATTATTACGCTCAGCTACTGTGCGTAAATTTATGGTGGGTTACGAAATGATGGCTGAATCACAACGTGATTTAACCCCAGAGCAAGCAGCACAAAGATTACGTGATGTACCAAACGTACATTATAAGGAGGCTAAGTAATGCCAAGAACTACAATGCTTATTAGCCAATTTGAACAACATTTTAATTGCCCGCCAGAACAGCTATTTCATGCACCTGGGCGCGTTAACCTCATTGGTGAACACACAGATTATAATGATGGTTTTGTGCTACCCGCTGCGATTAATTTTGGCACCGACATTGCTGCAAAAGCACGAGCTGATCGCAACATTAACGTCTTAGCAATTGATTGTAACAGCGAAACCAATAGTTTTAGCCTAGATAAAATAGAATTTAGCCAACAACAAATGTGGGTTAATTATATTCGCGGCACACTGCAAGCATTAATGCAAAGCTATCCAAATATTAGTGGCGCCGACTTAGTGGTATCGGGAAATGTGCCACAAGGTACAGGTTTGAGTTCATCAGCTAGTTTTGAAATTGCTCTTTTAAAAACGTTTGCAACATTAAACAATATTCCGCTCGATGGTGTTAAAGCGGCACTTATGGGACAAAGTGCTGAAAATAACTTTGTCGGCTGTAATTGCGGCATTATGGATCAATTAATTTCGTCGATGGGCAAGCAAAGGCATGCCATGTTGCTCGATTGCAGAAGTTTAACCTTTGAATATGCTGTGATTCCAAAGGGAATGTCGTTAGTTATTGTTAACTCTAATGTTAAAAGAGGGCTGGTCGACAGCGAATACAATACCCGACGCGAGCAATGTGAAGCTGCAGCAAAGCACTTTAATAAACCGGCATTGCGCGATGTTACTCTTGAGGAACTAGAAGCAGAGCAAGCTAATTTACCGCCATTAATATATAAGCGCGCTAAACATATAGTCACTGAAAATACCCGTACCGAATTAGCTCTCAAAGCGCTAAACGTCAATGATATGGTAACCATGAGCCAACTTATGGCACAATCGCACCTATCAATGAAAAATGATTTTGATATTACTACCTCTCAAATAGACTTTTTAGTGGATATTACTGCTCAAGTTTTAGGCGAACAAGGCGGAGTGCGTATGACCGGTGGTGGTTTTGGTGGTTGTATCGTTGCTTTAACACCGGATCATTTAGTTGAGCAAGTACGTAACACTATTGACACACATTATTATGCAAAAACAGGGCTTCAAGCAGACGTTTACGTATGCCTGGCTTCTCAAGGTGCTTTTAGTAATTAATAAAACACAATAAAAATCAATAAGACAACAAGGTTAAAGCTATGAAATTACAACCGCTCGACATTGCCATATTTG
>TARA_R110000772_G_scaffold205498_4_pt1 | contig 23104 bp, 21 predicted proteins | sample TARA_R110000772 | Tara Oceans TARA_R110000772 (sample SAMEA4397948) | marine metagenome | biome: Polar Biome; feature: [SRF] surface water layer (ENVO:00010504); material: water (ENVO:00002006), including particulate matter (ENVO:01000060) such as... | depth 5 m | reverse complement strand
GGTCACCATGCCGCGCGAGCGCCTGCCCGGTTTCCGGCGCCGGATCGGGGTTGTTTTCCAGGATTTCCGTCTTGTTCCGCACCTTTCGGCGTTCGACAATATCGCCTTGCCTTTGCGGGTGGCGGGGGTTCGCGAGAAGGATCTGGAAGTTCCGGTGGCAGAGATGCTCGAGTGGGTCGGTCTTGGCGACCGGACGTCCGCCCGGCCGGCGACGCTTTCGGGCGGGGAGCAGCAGCGGGTGGCGATTGCCCGGGCGGTGATCGGTCGGCCGGAAATATTGGTCGCCGACGAGCCAACCGGCAACGTCGATCCCGACATGGCAATCCGGTTGCTGCAATTGTTCGAGGCGCTCAACACGCTTGGCACCACGATTGTCGTTGCGACCCATGACATTCATCTGCTCAGCAAGATACCGGGCGCGCAGATGATGCGGCTGGAAAAAGGCATGTTGGCCGATCCGACCGGATCGCTGCGCCATCCGCCGCTACCCAATGACCAGCAGCAATAGGTCGCGGGGCGCATGTTCAAATTTTTCGTCATTCCCGGACATGACCGGCGCCTGATCCCGGAGGGCCGCTTGTCTGGTCCGATGCCCTGGGTCATCGCGATCATGATCTTCCTCACCGTCCTTGCGGCGGCGGCCGGGCTCGCTATGACCCGCGCGATGGGCGATGTGTCGGACGAGCTCTCGAGCCGGGCCACGGTGCAGATTGTCGAGGCCAATAGTGAAATCCGCAGCGATCAGGCAGCGGCGGTGGCCGAGCGCTTGCGCTCGATACCGCTGGTCGAAGAGGTTCGGGTGTTGCCGCCGGAAGAAATAGAGGCCCTGATCGAACCATGGCTGGGCACGCAGGATCTGGGAGAGGATATTCCGCTGCCGGCCCTGGTCGATGTCAAGCTTGCCCGCGCCGCTACGGATGCCGAATATCAATCGCTGCGCAGTGACCTGCAACGGATTGCGCCGGGTGCCCGGATCGAGCCGAGCAGCGGCTATATCGCCCCGGTAATCTCTCTGGTGCGGTCCTTTCAGTGGATAGCCTTCGGACTGGTCGCCCTGCTCGCTCTGGCGACGGCTTCTGCGGTGATCATCTCTGCGCGATCGGCGCTCAATACCCATGGCGAAACCATCGCGGTGGTGCATCTGCTTGGCGGGACGGACGAGCAGATCAGCCGATTGTTCCAGCGGCGGATCGCGCTCGATGCGCTGCTTGGCGGATTGATCGGACTGGTCGGGGGTGGTGCGATCATCTGGCTGATCAGCGGGCAATTGTCGGCGCTCGGCTCCGGTCTCGTCCAGTCGGTCGGTCTCGACTGGTGGAGCTGGTTGATAATTGCTGTCATTCCGATATTGGGGATGTTCCTTGCCATGATAACCGCCAGATGGACGGTTATCGGCGCCCTGAAAAAGATTGTGTAGCCCGCCGGAATGATTTTGCGCCTTTTCTCTTTCCTGCTTCTGTTGTGGATCATGGGATTTGCCTGGTTTGCCATCGATCTGCCGCGTCCGGCGGTCGATGATGCCCATACCGGTTCGGTTGTGGTGCTGACCGGAGGAGGCGGCCGGATTGACCGCGCGCTCGATATACTGGAAGCAAAGTCGGCAAGCCGCCTGTTGATCTCCGGGGTCGATCGCGACGTGAAGCCGGCGGAACTGGCGGCGGAATATGACCGCTCGGACGATCTTTTCGCTTGCTGTATCGATCTTGGTTTCCAGGCGGTGGACACGCGTTCCAACGCGCTCGAGATCGCGCGCTGGGCGGCGCGGCGGGGCGACAAGTCGGTCCGTCTGGTAACCTCCGACTGGCATATGCGGCGCGCCCGGCTGGAGCTGGAGCGTGCGATGCCGCCGGATGTCCTGATATTGTCCGACGCGGTGCAGACCCAGCCGTCGCTGCGCACCCTGTTCACCGAATATAACAAATATCTGATGCGCCGCCTGGCCGCTCTGGCAGGCGTCTGAGATGCTGGCGCTCATCCGTTCCCTGATTTTCATGGCGGTCTTCTATATCGGCTCGGTCCCGATCATCATCGCCACGTTCATCGGCGCGTTCTTCTGGCCCAGAACCATCTATTATATGGCGCAATATTGGAGCCGATACCATTATCTCTGCGCCCGCCTGATCCTCGGCATCCGGGTCGAGGTCAAGGGCGAGATCCGCAACGAGCCTCTGCTCTATGTCTTCAAGCATGAAAGCATGTTCGAAACAATCGACCTGCTTCGCCATTTCGACAAGCCGGTGGTGATCGCCAAGAAGGAACTGCTGGTGATCCCGCTATGGGGATGGATTGCGACCAGACACGGCCTGCTCGGCATCGACCGCGACGGCGGCGGCGCGGCAATGCGGCAGATCATCAAGCAAGCCAAGAAAGCCGTCGCCGAAGGCCGGCCGATCGTCATCTTCGCCGAAGGCAGCCGCGCCCATCATGGTGAACGACCCGAACTGCAGACCGGATTTGCCGGCATCTACAAGCTGATGGGCATTCCTCTGGTCCCGGTGGCGCTGAACAGCGGCATCGTCTCCCCGCGCGACACGTTCGTCCAGAAAAGCGGCGTGATCACCTATGAAGTGCAGCCGGAGATCGAGCCCGGCCTCGAGCGCGACGATATCCGCGACCGGGTGCACAAGGCGATCAATATGTTGAACGACTGAGCGCAGGCGGCCCGTCGCTGCTTCGGTGAAGGCAGAGAGTCTTTCGCCCCATCATTTTCTGCCGGAAGCAGTGCTTTTCGGGGCTGAACGGGATGGTGCCAACCTGGCTTCGCCGGGCCGCTTCTACGGAACATTACGTGGTTATCTGCCGTCGATGGCGGGTTAGGACTATCAGCCATGGTAGCTGATGCGCGGGCAGCTTTCGATCTTGTCCCCGTCCGCAATCCACACCGGGAGAAGATGATATGGCCGAGCAAAAAACCCCTACCGTCCGCGAAGCGGTTGGTGTCTTTCCATCCGAACGCACGCTTCAGGCTGCTGTTGACGATTTGCTGTCGCACGGTTTCGACCGTTCGGAACTTAGTCTACTCGCTCCGCTGTCCTCGGTGCAAAAGGAACTGGGCCACGGCTTCGCTTCGGTAACGGAGCTGGAAGATGATGCGACTGTTCCCACCACTGCCTATATTTCGACGAACACCATCGGCGACGCTGAAGGCGGTGTCTTTGGCGGATTCATCTATGTCGGCGCGCTGGCGAGTCTCACCGCGGTGGTCGCGTCGGGCGGTGCTATCGGCGCGGCAATCATTGCCGCCGCTGCCGGCGGGGTCGGTGGCGGTGCGATCGGCGGAGTGCTGGCCAAGATTATCGGACAGCATCATGCCGATTATATCGAAGATCAGCTCGAACGCGGCGGCCTGCTTCTCTGGGTCCGGACCTGGAGCGCGGCCGATGAAAAGCACGCGATAGAAATTCTCGCCAACCATAGCGGATCGGACGTGCATGTTCACGATCTTCCAGCGACCCATGCTGCCCTGGAGGAGCGCTATAATGGCGCGGAATTTGCCGGCGAACTGCAGGCCTATCGTGGCGTGCCCTATTCTTTCCTTCCAAGTGGCGAATATTATATTGCCGGTGAAGTTCTGCCCACGGAGCAGGACGTCAAGGCAAGGATCGACCGGGACATTGACCGCGAAAAATTGCGGTCCGAAGCGAAAGCGCAGAACTGGGATATCGAGGCGCTGCTGGGTAATCCCGCCAGCATATTTCCGAGCCCGGCCAAGCTGTTGGCAACGGAGCTTCCGCTCTCCATCCAGAGAGATATTCTCAAACGCTGGGCTTATGGCGAAAAGCAGCTCGAGATCGCATCGGATGACGGCATGAAGCCAGCCCAAAACGGTGATCGCCTGCAGGAAATCAATCTTGCGCTGGAACGGTTGCAGGCCCGTTGAAATTCATTTCAGGGCGCGGACTTGCGGGAATTACGTAGTTACAAATTGCCGCAGATATTGTTTTTGAGACTCATCCCGAAGCGATGGAAGACAGCTTGTTCCATTGATTCACCATTGCCATTCTGGAGTCCGAGCCATGAACAAGAGAATATCGACCGTCGCGACCGTGCTGGCCCTTTCCCTGACGATTCAGGGCTGCACCCCGAAAGCAGAAAATGATGATCAGGCAGAATGCGCCTCATCCGAATATGACGCGCTGGACGACGCCCGGGACAGCATGGACGCTGCAGCACATGATGCGAGCCAGGCGGCACTGGAGGCGCATGATGCCGCCAGAATGGCGGTGATGGCGGCCAAGCTGGCGGTCTGTTCCGAAGCGCAGAAAGACAAGGAGGCCGCCGCCCAGATGGCGATCAGCGTGGAAGCGGCTGCCAAACGGGCTCAGGCCAAGATTTTGACGGCCAACAGCAAGTTGGATCTGGCGGCGAATGAAAATGCCCGGAAAGCCCAGGATTTGATGAAAGAGGCGGTGACCGCAACCGGTGAAGCCGTTCGCGAAACCAATGCGTCGCTTATGGCAGGACTGGAAGCCGATACTGCTGCTGCGAAAAAGGCCGCAGACTCAGCGCAAGAAGCGGTGATCAAGGCTGCCGCTGCTACCGCAGATGCGAGCAAAGCTGCGCAGGTTGCGGCAAAGGAGACATGGGAAAAAGAAATGGCCGAAAGCGGTGAAACCGAATAGTCGTTTGCACGACGCAACGGGTTTCCCCACGAAAGGATATATTCACATGCAGGGATTTGTCGACAATATCGAAGCGCTGACGGAGCAGAATGATGACTTTCGCCGGGTGCTCTACACCGGGCATAATCTGCAGCTAGTGCTGATGACGCTTCAGCCCGGCGACGAGATCGGCGAAGAGGTCCATGATGATCGCGACCAGTTTTTCCGGATCGAAGAGGGTAGCGGCGAAATCTGGATTGATGGCAAAGCGAACCAGGTGAAGGCCGATGACGGCATCATCGTGCCGCAGGGTGCCAGCCATAATGTCGTTAACACCGGTACGGAGCCGCTTCGGCTTTACACCATCTACGGTCCGCCCGAGCATATCGACGGAACCGTACATGCCACCGCCGCCGATGCGGCAAACGAGCATGAGCATTTCGACGGCAAGACTACCGAATAGTCGACAATTCCATTTCAGCGACCGCCACCGGATGGCGGAGAAGCTGCTGCAGAAAGCAGAATGTCTCCGTCATCTGACCTGAGCCCTAGCGCCCCATGTCACGCTGGATCGTGCGGCTGGCCATGTAGAAATGGAACACCGCCCATAGATAGAGGCATTTGAACAGGATCATCGACCATTGCAGTCCGTCGGCATTGGCCGAATCGCAAGCGGCCTGGGCGGCTACCGCAAGATTGCTTCCCTTGCACGCTTCCAGCGTCAGCGCCGGATCCATTCCCGACAGGAATGTCGCGTTCAATATCGTCGACAGGCCGCCGATCAGCGGCGGTCCGAGGCCGTAACCGAGCAGGTTGACGATGAACAGGGTGACGGCAACCGCCGTCGCTCTCATTCTGCTGTCGACCACCCCGCTCGGCACCGCATAGAGCGGACAGAGATAGGTGTAGAGCAGCATCTGGCCGACCATCATCAGCGGAATTGCTAGCCACAGGGATTCGGCGAGATAGCCGACGACGTGCATGGGTATGACGCCGAGCAGCGCGAACATCGGGATAAGCGCCAGGGCCTTGGGGAAACGCTCGGCATATTTGTCCGCCAGAAAACCCGACATATAGGTGCCGATCGATGCCATGACGGCCAGGGCCAGTGCGACCTTGACCGACGCGTCGAATATCGACAGCTCGTGGGTCCGGATCAGGAAGGACACGAAGAACTGGCCGACGCCATAATTGACGAACGAGGCAATGGTCACGCCCATGGTGACATGCCAATAGGCCGGCTTCTGGGACAGGATTTTCAATACTTCACGAAAGCCGACCTGGTCCTTGTTCTGCATTTCCACCGGGTCGGTATAGCCGCGGGGCGGTTCCTTGATCGTCATCTTGACGATCAAGGCGACAAGAAGCCCGGGAACACCGACGACCACGAAAGCCACCCGCCATCCTTCGATATTTTGCCAGTCCAGCGCATTGACGGCCCAGGTCCAGTTCCAGCTGCTGAGCATCGCGGCGACAGTGGGGCCGTCGAGGCTGCCGACAATGAAACCGCCGAAAACATAAGCGACCATGCCGCCGAGCGGGATCCCCAATGCATAGACCGAAACGGCGGTCGAGCGCTCCTTGGGCACAAAATAGTCGGCAATGATCGAATTGGCCGGTGGCGAGCAGCCCGCCTCGCCGATGCTGACGCCGATACGGAATATGAACAGCGCGATGAAGCTGGTTGCAAAGCCGCACAAGACCGTCATCAGGCTCCATAGCGCCACCGATCCGGCAATGATCCAGACCCGGTGATTCTTTTCGGAGAAGCGCGCAATCGGGATGCCGACAAATGTGTAGAGGATCGCAAAAGCCGGGCCGCCAAGCAGCCCCATCTGCCAGTCTTCAACCCCGAAGCTCTCCTTGATCGGCTCGGTCAATATGTTGATGATCGTGCGATCGATGAAATTGAAAATATAGACGGTGAGCAATATTCCGAGAATATAATTGCGGTAGTTTTTGGTGCCATATCCCGTTTCCGGGCTTCCACCATTGCTCGAATGCGCGACATTATCCGCTGTAGCTTCGGCCAAATTCAGACTCCTAATGCTTTTCCCGACTGATTGTTACCGCCAAGTATTCTCGCACCGTAGTGAATTTCGCAGCATTGTATATCCCATTGTAAAAGTTCGTTTTCGGGATTCTGGAATAGAGGAGGGTCACGGTGGCAGCGTGCAGTGGCCGTACGCTGCTGCCCGCCGGACGCGGTTGCCGCTGCAATGATTCCCGGCTCACCTCTGTAAAGTTGCCGAGGGGTGCAGCACCGGTCAAGCTTGTGCGACCACGGGAAATGTCTCTGCAATCGCTTGGCTGCCATCGGCACCAAGAGAGGTCTTCTAATCGTGGGTACGGCCGAAATCGGGCGCGGCGTCGTCCTGGCCTTCTTCGATAATCCGGCGGCGGATGGCGCGGGTCTTGGAGAAGAGATCGAACAGTTCGTCGCCCTTGTCCCAGCGGATCGCGCGTTGCAGCGCGGTCAGATCTTCCGAGAAGCGCTGGAGCATTTCCAGCACCGCTTCCTTGTTGGACAGGAAGACGTCGCGCCACATCGTCGGGTCGGAGGCCGCGATCCGGGTGAAGTCGCGGAAACCGCCGGCGGAATATTTGATTACTTCGCTGCGGGTCACGTCTTCGAGATCCGATGCGGTGCCGACGATGGTATAGGCGATCAGATGGGGCAGATGGCTGGTAACGGCAAGGACCAGATCATGATGTTTGGCGCCCATGATCTCGACATTGGCACCAAGCTTCTCCCAGAAGGCCTTCACTTGCTCGATATCGGCCTTGGCGGCATCTTCGGGCGGGGTCAGGATGCACCAGCGCTCGTGGAACAGGGTCGCGAATCCGGCATCCGGACCGCTATGCTCGGTACCGGCGACCGGGTGGGCGGGGATGATCCGCGCGCCGGGAAGCGCATCGGTGAGCGCGGCCAACACTATTTCCTTGGATGACCCGACATCGCTGATGATCGCGTCATCGGGCAGGTCGACGGCGAGTTCGGCGGCAACATCCGCGATCACGCCGACCGGGACGCAGAGCATGACAAGGCCGGCATCGGTGACCGCTGCGCCGGCGCTGTCGCTGACATCGTCGCAAAAGCCGAGTTCGATAACCCGCGCTCGCACCGCCGGATCAGCGTCAAAGCCGGTAATGCGCGCCGACGGCATGGATTCCCGCACGGCATGGGCGATGGAAGAGCCGATCAGCCCGAGACCGATGATCGAGATATTGGCAAAGGGCAGCATCAGCCGGCGTCAGCCAGTATTTCGCGCAGGGCTTTGGCCAGACCGCGGGTTTCGAGTTCCGTGCCGATGGTCATGCGCAAGCCGTTGACCAGCCCCTGTCCGGGCAGCCAGCGCACGGCATAGCCCTTGTCGAGCAGGGCAGCATTGGCCTGCTCGGCGGTAACCTCGCCCTCGAACAGGACGAGCAGGAAGTTGGTGTGGCTCGGGATGACGCGGAGGCCGTGATTGCCAAGCGCGCTGCACTCTTCGCTCAGCCATTGCCGCCATTTCGCATTATGCTTGCGGCTCGCGGCGACAAAATCGTCGGCGGCGAGAGCGGCGAGGGCGGCTTGCTGACCGGCGGTGGTGACGTTGAAGGGCAGGCGGATGCGGTTCATCGCGTCGATAATCTCTGCCGAAGCATAGCCCCAGCCGATCCGTTCGGCGGCCAGGCCGTGGATCTTGGAAAAGGTGCGGGTGACCAGGACATTGGCCTTGGTCTCGGCCAGGCCGAGCGCGCCATCGTCTTCGTCCGCGACGAGATATTCGGCATAGGCGCCGTCGAGCACCAGCAGGACATGGCCCGGCAGTTCGGCCTGCAGGCGCGCGATCTCCTCGCGGCTGGAAAATGTGCCGGTGGGATTATTGGGGTTGGCGATGAACACCACCCGCGTCTGGTCGTTGACCTTGGCGAGTATCGCATCGACATCGGTGCCATAATCCTTGTCATCGGCAATCACCGGGGTGCCGCCGTAGCGCCGCGCGGCAATATCATAGACCGCAAAGCCATAGCGGACATAGATGATCTCGTCGCCCGGTCCGCTGAACGCGTTGGCGGCGAGGTGGAGCACTTCGTCGGAACCGGTGCCGCAAATGATCCGCGCCGGATCGAGGTCATATTTGGCGGCGATCGCTTCGCGCAATTTGGTCGAGCCGGGATCGGGATAGCGGTCGACGAACGCGGAGGCCGCGTTCAACGCCGCGGTCGCTTCCGGACTGCATCCCAGCGGGTTCTCGTTGGCCGAAAGCTTGACCAGCTTCTTGCCGTCATCGCCGCTCGACTTGCCCGGCACATAGGGTGCGATTCCCATGATCCAGTCTTTTGGTTTTGGTGTGCTCATTGGCTTGGCCTGCTTGTCTGGAGATAATCTCTGTCGCCGGACTAACCCCTGCGGCCTGTCAGTCAACAGCATTATCATTTGACGGTCGGGAATTCGCCGCTTAGCTCCTCTGATCATGAGTGAAGATACGCGTTATGGATTGAACAGGCAGGTCCGCTTGCTGGGACCGTTGCCACTGGACAGCGGGACGAGCCTCGCGCCGGTCGAATATGCCTATGAAACCTACGGAAATCTCAATGCGGACGCCAGCAACGCGATCCTGATCTGCCATGCCTTGACCATGGATCAATATGTCGCTTCAAAACATCCGCTGACCGGCAAGCCTGGCTGGTGGACCGATATGGTCGGTCCCGGCAGGCCGGTCGATACGGATCGCCATTTCGTCATTTGTGCCAATGTGATCGGCAGCTGTCTCGGCAGCTCGGGTCCGGCGACGATCAATCCGGCCACCGACGAGCCCTGGGGGATGGACTTTCCGGTGCTGACCATCGCCGATATGGTGCGGGCGCAGGCGATGCTGCTCGACCATCTCGGGATCGAGCGGCTGCATGCGGTCGTCGGCGGCTCGATGGGCGGGATGCAGGCGATAAGCTGGGCCGCGCTCTATCCCGAGCGGGTCAAATCGGCAGTGATCATCGCTTCGGCGGCGCGCCACAGCGCCCAGAATATCGCCTTTCACGAAGTCGGACGGCAGGCGATCATGGCCGACCCGCGCTGGCGCGGCGGGGCTTATTATGCCGACGACGACCCGCCGAGCAGCGGCCTCGCGGTCGCCCGTATGGCGGCACATATCACCTATCTCTCCGAAGCGGGCCTGACCGAGAAATTCGGCCGCCGCCTGCAGGACCGGGAGGCCAAGACCTTCGGTTTCGACGCAGATTTCCAGGTCGAAAGCTACCTGCGCCATCAGGGGATCAGCTTTGTCGACCGCTTCGATGCCAACAGCTATCTCTATATCACCCGGGCGATGGACTATTTCGATCTCGCCGAAGCCCATGGCGGGGCGCTGGCCAATGCGTTCAGGGGGTCGCAGACCCGTTTCTGCCTGATCAGCTTCGACACCGATTGGCTATACCCGACCAGCGAAAGCCGGGCGATTGTCCACGCGCTCAACGCCGCTGGTGCCGCGGTCAGCTTCATGGAATTGTCGAGCCCCTTCGGCCATGACAGCTTCCTGTTGGAAAATCCCGAGATGAACCGGATTGTCGACGGGTTTCTGAAGGCGGGGGAAGGAAAATGACCGCAGGTCCTATTATCAAACTGTCGTTGCGGAGTAGTGGACTCGCACAAAGCCACAAAGGCACAAAGAAGAAATCGCATATTCTTCCCTTCGTGCCTTCGTGTCTTCGTGCGCAAAAATCTTCTGTCTTCCGTTTCGGGCAGCGCGCCGCATGACCAAACTCCGTCCCGATCTGCAGATTATCGCCGACAATATTACGCCCGGCAGCCGGGTGCTCGATATCGGCTGTGGCGACGGCGCGCTGATGGCGGCGCTGCGCGACGAAAAAGGCTGCGATGCGCGCGGGCTGGAGATTGATCCGGTCAATGTAGCCAGCGCGGTCGGCAAGGGTCTCTCGGTGGTGCAGGGCGATGCCGACACCGATCTGGCCACCTATCCCGACGGCAGTTTCGACTATGCGGTCCTCAGCCAGACGCTGCAGACCACCCACCGGCCTGATGTCATGCTCGACCAGCTGCTGCGGATCGGCCAGCAGGCCTTTGTAAGCTTTCCCAATTTTGCCCATTGGCGTGTGCGCAGCTCGCTGATGTTCGGCGGCCGGATGCCGGTAACCCGCCTGATTCCGCAAAGCTGGTACGACACGCCGAATATCCACCATGTCACGATCGACGATTTCCGCGCGCTGGTGCAGGATGGCAAATATGCACAGGAAGGCCAGTGGTTCCTGAGCGGCGACAAGCAGACCGGGCGCGGCATGGCGAACCTGCTGGCGGAACATGCGGTGTTCCTGCTCAGGGGGTAACTTGTCGTCCCGGCGAAGGCTGCGATCCAACCCAATGGAGGCGAAATTCGCGAGCTTGGTTTAGGCCCCAGCCTTCGCTGGGGCGACCGCTTATATGGAAATCTTCGCTGGGATTACTTTGTCCCCCGCTGCACTTCTTCCAGCCCCCAAGCAGCCAATATAGCCAGTCCGCTCATCCCCGCCATGATCGCCAGCACGACTTCTCCGCCAAACCAGTTGGCGATCAGACTGAAGACCCCGCCGGCAAGCAACAGCAGGCCGATGATCGTGTTCGACAGCGCGGTATAGGCGGCGCGTGTGTCCTTGTCGGCCATGTCGACAAGATGGGTTGATCGCCCGAGACGGACGCCTTGATAGGCGATCATCAGGCCGAACAGCAGCACCGGCAATATGAAACCGCCGCCCAATGTCCCGACAAAGGCAAGCCAGCTTGTTACGGCCAATATAACGGCAGCAACCAGCGCCGAGAACACCATTACCTTCCGGCTGGACCGATCCGAGAGTCGGCCCCAGACAAAGCTGCTGCACAGGCTGGCCAGTGCCGAGGCGAGCACCAGAAAGCCGAGCTTGTCATAGCCTTCCCCGGCCTCGCTCCCGACCGCGATCATGAACGGCGGTGCCAGCGCGGTGGCGGTCAGGAGGCCGCGCGTCAGGATGAAGCGGAGCAGCTGCCGATCGTCGCGCAGATAGCTGAAATTGTTGAACGCTTCCTTGAGCGCGGTTTTCCCGCCTTCTGTCGCGCCCGCCTCTTCCTGCAATGTGGCGAACAGGAGGGCTGCGACAATCCATGCCGCCCCGGCCAGAAACAGGCCGCCGGTGACCAGCAGCATGCGGTCGACAAGATTGGAAGACAGAATGAGCGCATAGACAATGACGCTTACCGACGCGATCGAGCCGGCCAGTCCGGTTGCGGTCCCGCGCCGGGATTTGTCGATGGTCTTGCCGAGCACGTCCTTGTAGCAGACCGAGCAGATACTGCGCGCCAGTGCCAATATGGCCAGCGCGATGACCATTGCCCAGCCTGCGGCAACACCGGTCATGGAAATCGCGACAAGCCCGATAGCGGCGGCGGCCAGGCCTTGCACCAGCGAACCAGCTGCCCAGGCCCATTTGCGACGTTGCAGACGCCTCAGAAATCCTGCGGTTAACAGCTGGGGTAACAACGCTCCCGCTTCCCTGACCGGCACCAGCAGCCCGATCAGCGCCACCGGCGCGCCCAGCGATGTCATAAGCCAGCTGAGCACCAGCTTCGGGTCAATCAGCCCGTCGGCGCTCTTGGTAAGCGCGAGCGATCCGACATGTTTGAAGAAATTGCCCGGTTCCTGATTGCATGCGCTTTCCGGAATATCGGCGCAGACGCGGCCTTCATCATCGATGGTGATCGCCTGGAAGGCTTTTTCGGTTGTCGATCTGCTCGCCATGACCGGGCTCTAGCGGATTAACGCTCCCGCGTCGTGCTGAACTTTAGGTCAGGATTGCGCTCTTCCTGATAGCCGACATCCCATGCGCTTCTTGCTAGGAACACCAGATTATTGTCGCGATCCTTGGCGAGGGCGCTCTGGTTGATATTGGCAAAGGCATCGACGATTGCTTCGTCGCCGCTGATCCAGCGGGCGGTTTCGAACGGGGCCTGTTCCAGATAGGTGTCGACCTTATATTCGGCCTCGAGCCGGGAAACCAGCACTTCCAGCTGCAACTGCCCGACCACACCGATGATCCAGTTGGCACCGATTTCGGGATAGAAGACCTGCACGACGCCTTCTTCGCTCAGATCATCGAGCGCCTTGCGCAGTTGCTTGGTCTTGGTCGGATCGCGCAGGATCACGCGGCGGAGGATTTCAGGAGCGAAATTGGGCAGGCCCGTGATACGCACCTGGTTTTTCTCGGACAAGGTATCGCCGACCCGCAGGGTGCCGTGATTGGGGATGCCGATGATATCACCCGGTTCCGCAGTGTCGGCAATCTCGCGGTCCTGCGCGAAAAACAGGATCGGCGAGTGGATCGCAATCGGCTTGCCGAGACCCGAGGGCGTCAGCTTCATACCGCGTTTGAACTCGCCCGAGCAGAGTCGCATGAAGGCGATCCGGTCGCGGTGCTGCGGGTCCATATTGGCCTGAATCTTGAAAATGAAGCCGGTGACATCGCTGCTAGCCGGATCAATCGGAGCCGGATCAGCGGGTTGTGGGCGGGGCGATGGTGCATAGTCGGCAATCGCCTCGATCAGCTCCTCGACGCCGAATTGCTTGAGAGCTGAACCGAAAAATACGGGCGTCAGGTCACCATTTTGGTAAGCTTCGAGATCGAAGCCGCTATAGCCGCCCTGCGCCAGTTCGCCCTCGCTGGTCAGCCGTTCGAGCGCGCTTTCGCTCAGAACCTCGGCCAGCTTGGGATCGTCGAGACCGGTAAATTGCCGGGTCACACCGTCATATTGCTTGCTGTCGCCGGTCGGTTGATGCAGCTGATTGTTGACCAGATCGTAGACGCCCTCAAACTGCCCGCCCATACCTGCGGGCCAGCTCATCGGACAGACGTCGAGCGCCAATTTGTCAGCAACCTCGTCGAGTAATTCGAACGGATCGCGGCCTTCGCGATCGACCTTGTTGACGAAGGTGATGATCGGCACGCTGCGTAGCCGGCAGACTTCGAACAGCTTGAGCGTCTGCGCCTCGATACCGCTCGCGGCATCGATCACCATGATCGCGCTGTCGACCGCGGTCAGCGTGCGATAGGTGTCCTCGGAAAAATCCTCATGGCCCGGCGTGTCGAGCAGGTTGAAGACAATGCCGTTGCGCTCGAAGGTCATGACGGAGCTGGTCACGGAAATTCCGCGCTGCTGCTCGATCTTCATCCAGTCGGACCGCGCCCGCCGGTTGTCGCCCCTCGCCTTGACCTCGCCCGCCAGATGGATAGCGCCGCCCTTCAAGAGCAGCTTCTCGGTCAGCGTCGTCTTACCCGCATCGGGGTGGGAGATGATCGCGAATGTGCGGCGTGGTTTGGTCATTTTACTTCACTTTTCTTTCCCGCGTAGCGGGAGGTGTATTCCAAATTTGTCACGCGAAGCCGCGAAGACACGAAGAGTTTCTGACAACCGCCAATTCTTTGCGCCTTCGCGGCTTCGCGTGAACCCAAAAGAGCTGAGGTGCAGCTAACGCTGCAATTATTTGCTTAGACTATCCTCTCAATTCAGCGCCCAATTTCGTCGCATTAGCGACAACCTTGTCCGACAGCGACTTCAGATCCTCTTCTGTCAACGTCGCATCCATCGGTTGCAGCGTTACTTCCACCGCCAGCGATTTCTTGCCTTCGCCCACGCTTGGTCCTTCGAAGAGGTCGAAAATCCGCGCATCGGTGATCAGTTTCTTGTCCGCGCCCTTGACCGCGCGTACCAGATCGCCGGCTGCCACGTCCGCATCGACGATGAAGGCGAAGTCGCGGGTCACGGCCTGCAGCGCCGGTGGCGCAAAGGCGTCGCGCATATGGCCGGATTTCTTCTTCAGCGGGATTGCGTCGAGGAAAATCTCGGCAGCCACGGCCGATCCCTTGAAGCCCATCGCCTTGGTCGTCGAGGGGTGGAGCACCCCGTAAGCCGCGAGAATCTTCTTCGGCCCGAGGCGCAAGGTGCCCGACTGGCCGGGATGATAATGATCGCCGGCTTCGGCAAAATCCATCAGCTTGTCCGTCGGCGCACCGGCGGCGTCCAATATCGCGAGTACTTCCGCCTTGGCATCATAAGCGTCGAATTTGGTTGTGGCGCCGGACTGCCAGCTCCGAGCGCGGTTTTCACCGGTCAGCAACAGACCAATGGTCGGATGCTCGCTGCTTTCCAGATAGCGGCGTCCGACTTCGAACAGGCGAATAGACGAGGCGCCGCGCGCCGCGTTGCGTTGGGCTGCCGCGAGCAGGCCCGGGAGCAGCGAGGGCCGCATGACCTTCATGTCTTCGCTTATCGGGTTGGCGAGCGACCATGTGCCGCCGCCAAAGGGCGCGGCTTCCTTCTCGGAAATGAAGCTCCAGTTGACGACTTCGTTGAGGCCGCGTGCCGCCGCTGCCCTACGGGCCTTGCGTTCGGCCAGTTGCTCTGGCGAGGCGGTCGGCTTGGCAACGCCCGGCTTGCGCGGAAGCGGAGTCGACGGGATATTGTCGAGCCCCTCGATGCGGATGACTTCCTCGACCAGATCCTGCCAGCCGTGGACATCGCGACGCCATGTCGGGACGGTGACCTGCCAGTTGCTATCCACCACAAAACCCAAGGCTTCCAAGATCGCTTTCTGCCGGTCCGGAGTGACGTCCAGTCCGCCGAGCGAAGCGCATTGGCCCGGATCATAAGCGATGACATTCTGCTCTGTCGGCGCTTCACCGGCGCGGGTGATCTCACTCGCCGTGCCGCCGCAAAGTTCCTGTACCAATGCCGTGGCAATGCCGATGCCCTCTTCCAGAAAGGCCGGATCGACGCCGCGCTCGAAGCGCTGCCGGGCATCGCTTGTCAGCATGAGTTTTTGCCCGGTGCGGGCGATATGGGCGGGGTCGAAATAGGCGCATTCGATCAGCACATCGGTCGTATTCTCGTCGGTACCGTTGGTCGCGCCGCCCATGATTCCGCCAATGCCATGCGCGCCGGCCTGATCGGCGATCACGGTCATGGTTTCGTCGAGCGTATATTCCTTGTCGTTCAAGGCCATCAGCTTTTCGCCGTTCTCGGCCTTGCGCGCGACCAGACCGCCTTGCAATTTGGCAACGTCATAGACGTGCAGCGGACGACCCTGATCGAGGGTGACATAATTGGTGATGTCGACGAGTGCCGAGATCGGTTTCTGGCCGGCGGATTTCAGTCGTGCCTGCATCCAGTCCGGTGACGCGCCGTTGGTAACACCCATGACGGTGCAACCGAAGAAGGCGGGGCAGCCTTCTGTGTCTTCTATGGCAATATCCGGACCCGCTCCCCCACGCTGCACCGTAGGCAGCGCGAGCGGTTTGAGCGTGCCCAGTCCGCTGGCCGCAAGATCCCGGGCAATGCCGCGCACGCCCATGCAATCCTGGCGATTGGGCGTGATCGCGACGTCGAGAACTGGATCGTCGAGCTGGGCATAATCCGCATAGCTGGTGCCAACCGGCGCATCAGACGGCAGTTCGATGATCCCGTCATGGTCCTCGCCCAGCTCCAGCTCGCGCGCGCTGCACATCATGCCGAAACTCTCGACATCGCGGATTTTTGCGGGTTTCAGCGTGAAGTCGCTGCCGGGAATATAGGTGCCCGGAGGGCCGAAGACACCGACCATGTCCTTGCGCGCATTGGGCGCGCCGCAGACGACCTGCCACGGCTCGGCGCTGCCATCGTCAACCTTCAGCAACTGCAGCTTGTCGGCATTGGGATGCGGTCCGGCTTCGATGACCTTGGCGACGCGGAACGGGCGCAGGGCATCGGCAGGGTTTTCAAGACCCTCCAGTTCCAGACCGATATCGGTCAATTTTTCCGTGATCTCGGTCAGGCTTGCGTCGGTGTCGAGATGGGCCTTGAGCCAGCTTAGGGAAAATTTCATGCGCCGACTCCTCCGCTCAATGTGGGGACGTCGAGCGCGTCAAAACCATAATGATCGGCCCAGCGCAGGTCGCCGTCGAAAAAGGCGCGCAGATCGTCCATGCCATATTTCAGCATCGCCAGCCGGTCGATGCCGCAGCCGAAGGCAAAGCCCTGCCAGACATCGGGATCGAGCCCGCAATTGCGGATGACATTGGGGTGGACCATGCCTGAACCCAGTATCTCCATCCAGCCGCCCTCGTTGCTGCGGGAGTCACCGCCGATAATCCGACGGCCTTTTTCGACCGAAAAGCCGACATCGACTTCGGCGCTGGGTTCGGTGAACGGAAAGTAACTCGGGCGCAGACGCAATTCGATATCGTCGCGCTCGAAGAAAGCGCGGACGAAGGTTTCCAGGGTCCATTTGAGATGGCCCATGTGGATGCCCTTGTCGATTACGAGCCCCTCGACCTGATGGAACATCGGCGTATGGGTGGCGTCGCTGTCGCTGCGATAGGTGCGTCCGGGCGCGATCAGGTATATCGGTTCGCCAGCGCCATTTGTCTGTTTTGCAACATCCATCATCGTCCGGATCTGTACCGGTGAAGTATGGGTGCGCAGCAATTTGGCCATGCCGGCTTCATCGGTCTGCGGGAAATAGAAAGTGTCGTGCATCGCGCGGGCCGGATGAGTTTCGGGAATGTTGAGCGCGGTGAAATTGTGCCAGTCGTCCTCGATTTCCGGACCGGTGGCAACCGAGAAGCCGAGATCGGCGAAAATTTCGGCCAGTTCGTCCATGACTTGCGAGACCGGATGGATGCTGCCCTTTGGTGCGCCGGGCGGGGGCAAGGTCATGTCGAGTTTTTCGGTGGCGAGGCGTGCGTTCAATGCTTCGCTTTCCATTGCGTCTTTCCGAGCAGCGATCGCATCGGCCACCGCTTGCCGGGCGCCATTGATCTTCGGGCCTTCGGTCTGCCGCTCTTCGGGAGTCATTTTGCCCAGTGTCTTGAGCAGCAGCGAAATTTCGCCTTTCTTGCCCAGGGCAGCAACGCGAATAGCCTCGAGAGCATCGCCATCACCAGCCGCTGCTATCTGTCCGAGATATTTCTCTGCAATTTCTTCACTGGCACTCATGGCTATACCCCATTTTCCCTGTCGACCGTCTAAAGCAGGCTGCGGCGAAAAACCCAATAAAAAAGCGCCGCGAGATTGCTCCCCGGCGCTTCTTTGAATTTATGAAAATGCTTAGGCTTTGGCCAGAGCATCCTGCGCCTGTTTGATGATGCCGCTAAACATAGCGGGTTCATTCATCGCCAGGTCGGCCATTACTTTACGGTCCAGTTCAATTCCGGCCAGCTTCGTGCCGTGGATGAACGTGCCATAAGTCATGCCTTCTGCGCGAACCGCAGCGTTGATACGCTGGATCCACAATGCGCGGAATGACCGTTTCTTGACCTTGCGGTCGCGATACGCATATTGACCGGCTTTTTCGACAGCCTGCCGCGCGATGCGGATGGTATTCTTGCGACGGCCGTAATAGCCCTTCGCCTGAACCAATAATCTTTTATGTTTTGTACGAGTGGTCGTACCCCGTTTTACACGTGCCATAATCTATATCCTGTAAGTTTGAATGTCGCTGCGGCGGGCTTAGCCCAAGCCGTATGGCGCCCATTTCTTGACTGTCCGAGCATCCGCATCACACAATTTCTTGGTGCCGCGGTTCTGGCGGATATATTTGCTGTTATGGCTCATCAAACGGTGGCGCTTGCCGGCTACGCCGTGCTTGACCTTACCGGTTGCGGTGATTTTGAAGCGTTTCTTCACACCACTTTTGGTCTTCAACTTGGGCATTTTGGTCTCCTCTAGAAGTTACCGTTACGGATACTTGTGGCAGCCCAACACTGGCCAGAGCATCACATAGGAAGGGCGGCAATAGCGAGATTCGCTGGAATTGCAACAATTATGTCGTGCGATCGGTGGCGGGATCGTGCAGCGCCTGCATCCCGGCACCGGCGGCGGCCATCCGGCCATGCACGGCCGCGTTGAGGAACGGATGAGGCCGTGCCTTGTAGTCCGAGGCGCTCATGCCCATAAACCGCTGAAAATCGCGCGCAAAATGGGCCTGGTCATAATATTGGTGGTCAAGGGACGATACCCAGTTCTGATCCGGGTTGAGCATGTTCTCGGCCAGCGACCGCAGAAACCGCTGGCGACGGAGGAGCAATTTCGGCGGGAAGCCAAAGGCCCTCCGACACAAGCGGTCAAGCGTCCGACCGGAGATGGCCAGCCTGTCTGCCATTGCCTGGACCGTCGCTAGGTCCGGATCGACCAGTATCGCATGGGCCTCTGCGATCATCGGGTTGTCGGGTGGTCCCTTGTCCAGCAGGCCGGAAAAAAAGGCGCTGATACGGGCGACCTCCCTGTCCGGTCCGCCAGCTTCCCCGGAATAGATGATGTCGTGCAGCTCCGCCAGGGCGGCGAGCATCGGATCGAGGCTGCCGTCGACGGCCTTGTCGGCATAATGTTCTGCCGGCGCGTCGACAAATTTTGACCAGCCCAAAGGCAACAGGCCGACACCCCAGGAGCGCATCGCTCCCGATTCAAAGCGGGTTGCCTTGCTGGTCGGACCGAAAGCGCTGAAAAGCGGCACGGATTGCGGCTCGGCGTCCCCTATTGCAGCCGTCGGGCCTTCGCCTGAAATGAACCGCAAATTGGCCCATTCCGGGTGCAGCCAGTCGCCAATAATCTGTCCGTTTTTCGGCCGGACTTCGGTGAGATAGAATGTACTGATATAAGGTTTCAACTGATCATTCGGCAGGAAAAAACGAATGGTAACGGGCGCGCTGTTCAATGATGACAAGCAATTGCCTCCAGCACATCATCCACCCGCGCATGATCACCGATCGCCAGCACATGGCCGTCCGATTCCGCGTGGAGCGGTTCGCCGTTCCAGTCGCACATCATCCCGCCGGCGCCATCGACAATCGGGGCGAGGGCGGCGAAATCGTGAAGTTTCAGGCCCGCTTCGCAGACCACATCGACGTGGCCGCTGGCGACCAGACCGTAATTGTAGCAGTCACCGCCATAGATGATCTTTCGCGGGGCGACCTTGCCGGCGAGACCCATGAAATGCTCGGCATCATGTTCGTCAAACTGATGCGGCGTGGTGGTGGCGAGGACGGCGTCCTTGAGTTCCCGGCAGCGCGCTGATTTCGCGGGCTGCCCGTTGAACAGGGTCGGGCGACCGACCACGCCCACCCAGCGTTCTCCGGAAATCGGCTGGTCGATGATACCGATCAGCGGAAAGCCTTCCTGCATCAGCGCAATGAGGGTGCCGAATATCGGGCGACCGGCGATAAAGCTGGTGGTGCCGTCGATCGGATCGAGTACCCACTGGCGCGACGCGCCTTCGTTGCGGGTGCCATATTCCTCGCCGATGATGCCGTCATCGGGCCGCTCGGCTTCGATAATCGCCCGCATGGCAGCTTCTGCCGCGCGATCGGCTTCGGTTACCGGCGAGGAATCATCCTTGGTTTCCTGATCGAATCTTGCGCGGAAAAACGGGCGAATAGCCTCGCCTGCCGCTTCAGCCAGTTTTTGCGCGAGATCGATATCTTTTGGGGTCATTGGTCGCCGGTCTCCGCTTCGCTTGGCCGCCAGGCCCACAGGTATAAAATCAGGCCGGTGATGATGAACATGGCGCATCCGGAGAGCACCCAGGCATTGGCATACCAATAATCGCCCCAGGTGAAATCGCCCGACATGATCTTCTTCCAGCCGTTGAAATGCTGCATCCCGGCGACGATCAGCCCGAATATGGCCAGAGTCGATGCTATCCACCGGTTGAGCCAGTGTCGTGGATTGGCGAGCAATAGCAGGCCCAGCAGTCCGATCACGGTTCTTTGTGCCCGACAAAAAGGACAGACATAGACCCAGTCCGCCCATTCGGTAGCCCAGGCGAACAGGGAGATTAAAATCGCCAATATTGCGATATGGATGCGATATTTCAGCAGCAGCTCGAAACTTGGCATTGCCGTCTCCCGATATTAAAATGCAGCAGCGACTAGTCCCAGAGGCTGCTGACCGAGCTTTCGTCAGCGATGCGCTTGATCGCTTCTCCGAGCAGGGGCGCGATCGGGAGTATCCGGATCTTGCTGGAATCGAGGGCGGATTGCGGCGTGCGGATAGTGTCTGTGATAATCAGCTTGCGCAGCGAAGAGGCGTTGACCCGTTCCACCGCTTTGCCGGAGAGGACGCCGTGGGTGATATAGGCGGCGACGTCGGTTGCACCTGCCGCGATCAGGGCATCGGCTGCGTTGCAGAGCGTGCCGGCGCTGTCGGCAATATCGTCGATCATGACGCAGAAGCGGCCTTTGACGTCGCCGATGATGTTCATGACTTCGGATACGCCGGCCTGTTCGCGGCGTTTGTCGACGATTGCCAGCGGCGCGTTGTCGAGCCGCTTTGCCAATGCACGGGCGCGGACCACGCCGCCGACATCGGGAGAGACGACCATGATATTCTTGTCGCTATGACGCTTGATGATGTCTTCGCTGATCACAGGCGCGCCAAAGAGATTGTCGGTCGGGATATCGAAAAAGCCCTGAATCTGTCCGGCGTGAAGATCGACGGTCAGGACCCGATCAGCGCCGGCTTCGGTGATGAGGTTGGCGACCAGTTTGGCCGAGATTGGCGTGCGCGGTCCGGGCTTCCGGTCCTGACGGGCGTAGCCGAAATAGGGGATGACGGCAGTAATTCGTTTGGCCGAAGCGCGGCGCAGGGCGTCGATGCTGATCAGCAATTCCATCAGATTGTCATTGGCCGGATGGCTGGTCGACTGGACGACGAAGACATCCTCGCCGCGGACGTTTTCGTGGATTTCTATGAAAATTTCGTCGTCGGCAAAGCGCTTGACGCTTGCGTCGGTGAGCGGAATATCAAGATATTCGGCAATTTCGCTAGCAAGCGGCAGATTACTGTTACCCGACATGAGTTTCATAGTTGCGTTCCTCGATCCGGCGGCCCGCAAGAATCTCCAACGGAACCTCATGACAATTTTGCGACCCTGTTAGACAGGTGGCGGTAAAATCAAAAGTCCGTATTTGCGTTTATTTAGATTGCTCCGCACCAAGGCCCTTCCTATCAGGGCGCGATGACCGACAAGCTTATCATCACCATGGCGCAACTGACCCAGAGTGTTGGCGATTTGCGCGGCAATGCCGACGCGATGATCGCGGCGCACGGAGCGCGGCCGGACAGCGACTTGATCGTGTTTCCCGAGCTGCAGCTGATCGGCTATCCGCCCGAGGATTTGGTGCTGAAGCCGTCGCTCTGGGAGCGCGCTGAGGCGGAGCTCAACAGACTGGCGGTAGCGACCGCAGGGCCGGGACCGGCAATGCTGGTCGGATCGGTATTCCGGGAAGAGGACAGGCTCTACAACGGTATCGCGCTGCTGGCGGACGGGCATATTCAGGACATTCGCTACAAGGTCGAGCTGCCGAATTACGGGACATTTGACGAAAAGCGGCTGTTTGCATCCGGCCCGCTGCCGGAACCTATTGAATTCAAGGGCTGCAAGATCGGTTTGCCGATTTGCGAGGATGTATGGTTTCCGACCGTCTGCGAGCATCTGAAGGCGAGCGGCGCGGAGCTCTTCATTTCGGTCCACGGCAGCCCTTACGAAATCGAGAAGGATGATATGCGGCTGGGGCAGGTCGCGACGCGGCGGGTCAAGGAAACCGGAATTCCGATGGTCTTTCTGAATCGCGTGGGCGGACAGGACGAGATCGTCTTTGATGGTGCCAGTTTCGTACTCAACGGCGACGCCAGCGTGATGCACCAGCTGCCCGACTGGGACGAGACGATTGTCGACACGCACTGGTCACGCGAGGGGGACGAATGGAAATGTGCGTCCGGCGAAATCCACCAGCTGGATGATCATCCGGCCGACATCTATAATGCAATGATTGTCGGCTTGCGTGATTATGTCAATCGCAACCGTTTTCCCGGTGTCTTGCTTGGCCTGTCGGGTGGGATCGACAGCGCCCTGTCGGCTGCTGTGGCGGTCGATGCTCTGGGCGCGGACCGCGTGTGGAACGTGATGATGCCCTCGCGCTTTACCTCACAGGAAAGTCTCGACGATGCCAAGGGCTGCGCGGAGATGCTGGGCACCAGACTGGACACTATCCCGATCGGCCCGGCGATCGAGGGTTTCGACGCGATGCTCGAGGATAGCTTTGCCGACAGCAATGTCGATATCACCGAAGAGAATATCCAGTCGCGCATTCGCGGCGTGACGCTGATGGCGCTTTCGAACAAGTTCGGACACATGCTGCTGACCACCGGCAACAAGAGCGAGATGAGCGTCGGCTATGCCACCATCTATGGCGACATGGCGGGCGGCTATTCGGTGCTGAAAGACGCCTATAAGCTGACCGTTTTCAAACTTAGTTCGTGGCGGAACCGCAACAAGCCGAGCTTGGGCCTGGGCCCCGACGGGCCGGTGATGCCGGAAACGGTGATCACCAAGCCGCCGAGCGCCGAATTGCGCGAGGACCAGAAAGACAGCGACAGTCTGCCGGACTACGAGATTCTCGATCCGCTGCTGCACGGCCTGATCGAGGAAGAATTGTCGGTCAATGATCTGGTCGGGCGCGGTTTT
>TARA_R110000772_G_C13310018_1_pt1 | contig 23153 bp, 16 predicted proteins | sample TARA_R110000772 | Tara Oceans TARA_R110000772 (sample SAMEA4397948) | marine metagenome | biome: Polar Biome; feature: [SRF] surface water layer (ENVO:00010504); material: water (ENVO:00002006), including particulate matter (ENVO:01000060) such as... | depth 5 m | reverse complement strand
ACACCTTTTCCCGTTAAATTACTCTATTTATCAAGCGGCCCACTAGTGTAGGGCACATACCTGCGCGCGGACGCTTACATCGTCTACACTTCTCCGTGGGTCTCACTGGCAATGCGCGATGGAGCGATGCGTCAATGGAGAATCATAAGAGGACAGTGCTCGTCGTTGACGATATGCCGGAGAATATCGACATATTGTCTGAAGTCCTGCGCGATACCTACCGGGTCAAGGTAGCCACACGCGGGCGTCGGGCGCTGGAGATTGTGCGCAAAACGCCGCCGGATCTTATTCTGCTTGACATAATGATGCCCGAGATGGATGGGTTCGAGGTGTGTCGGGCGTTGAAGGAAGACTACACCACCCGCCACATCCCCATAATCTTCGCCACCGCCAGCATCGACCCGAAAGATGAACTGCGCGGCCTGGAGATGGGTGCAGTGGACTACATCACCAAACCGGTGAGTCCGCCGGTGGTGCTGGCTCGGGTGCGCACCCATCTTGCGCTGCACGACCAGAACCAGGAGCTCGAGCGCAAGGTACGTCAGCGCACGGTGCAGCTCAACGACACCCGGCTGCAGATTATCCGTCGGCTCGGCAGGGCTGCGGAGTACAAGGATAACGAAACCGGTCTACACGTCATCCGCATGAGCCACTATTCCCGCCTGATCGCCCTGGCGGCTGGCATGGACGAATTGGAAGCGGAGTTGCTACTCGACGCCGCGCCCATGCATGACATCGGCAAGATCGGCATTCCCGACAGTATCCTGCAAAAGCCCGGCAAACTCACGCCGGCGGAATGGGAAATCATGAAGACCCATGCGGCCATCGGCGCCGAAATCCTGGGCGAGACCGCAGGGTCCGGCTTGCTTACCATGGCCTCTGTGGTTGCTTTGTCGCACCATGAGAAATGGGACGGCAGTGGCTACCCCCACGGGCTGGCCGGCGAGGAGATACCCCGGGTGGGGCGTATCGTTGCCGTCGCGGACGTGTTCGATGCGCTCACCAGCAAGCGCCCCTACAAGGAGGCCTGGCCGGTGCAGAAGGCGGTTGACTGGATCGTCTCGCAGTCGGGGCTGCATTTCGAACCGCATCTTGTCGATTGTTTCCTGAAGTGCATTCCCGAGATGGAGATTGTGCGGAGCCGCTACCGGGAAGAAGATCCACCCCACGAGCTGGGCCTGGACAGTTAGGGTGCAAGCACGCGTCCTGCGGTTAGCGGCCCTGCTGCCAGTACTTTCCCGCCAGGCGATTCGCATTCTGTCGCTACTGGCGTTGTGTCTCGCGGGCGCTTGCTCGGGCGCAGTCAGTGCCGCGGCCAGCGACCAGCTGACCCTGACCGCAGAAGAGGAAGCCTGGCTCCAGGCGCACCCTGTATTGCGTGTGGGCAGCGAGGTCGACTGGGCTCCCTACAATTTTTACGAAGATGGCAGGCCGCAGGGCTTCTCTGTTGATGTCATACGTCGGGTCGCGCAGCGCCTTGGTGTCGAGCTCGAATTCGTCGGTCCTGAGCACTGGTCGGAGCTCGAAGACCGGCTGTTGAATGGCAGTATTGATGTTCTGCTCAACACCGTGCGCACGCCAGGGCGTGAGCAGTCGATGCTGTTTTCTCCTCCTTATGGCTCAGCGCCCGTAGGCATCGCGAGCCACCTCGATGCACCGGTAACCTCACTCCCGCCGGGGAGTAGCCTGCGAGTTGCTGTGCCGCGCGGTTTTTTCACCGAGAGCCTGTTGCCTGAATTGCACCCGGACATCGAGCTGGTGATTGCCGATGGCACGGTAGAATCCCTGATGGCAGTAGCCCTCGGCGAGGCAGATGCGACTGTAGGGGTGTATCCTGTACTACACCAACAGATTACCGCCAATTTGCTCGGTCGACTTGCGATCACCGGCGATTATCGTCTGCCCGATCCGGATCTGACCCGGCTGCGGCTCGCAGTGCGCAAGGACCAGGTGGTCCTTGACCGACTGCTGCGCAAGGCGCTGGATACCATCTCCCGCCACGAGCGCGCCGAGACACTCGGGCGATGGCAAGTCACCGACCAGACGTTGCGCCCTGCTGCCCGCGGGGGCTCGGTCCTGATGGGCGAATCTCTGGAAGTGCTTGTAGGGCTTGCGGTTATTGTTGCGCTGGTTGTTGCCACGTTGTTGTTTCTGTTGCGTGGTATCAGTCCCCAGCGCCAGCTGACGTTGTTCTCGGGCGTGCGTTTTCGCGTTGTCGTCTATGCCGTTGCTCTGTTGTTCCTGAGTATTACTGTGCTCGCCGCGCAGGCCACCTTGAATCGTCTGGAGTCGGAGGCGAGGTCCAATCAGGCGCTCATCCTGAACTCCATCAACAGCGGGGTGCAGTCAGGGCTGGAATTGTGGTTTGAGCGACAGGTGCTCTTTCTGCTGGAGCTGTTGCGCGCTGACGACGTACGGGGCCATGTTGCGGCATTGGCTCGCAGTGGGACCCCTGGTGAACCAGAAGTCTCGGCGCGAGCGCTGCAGCAACTGATTTCGGCGCGTTCCAACAACGACAGTCCCTACTTCGTCCTGTTGAGTCCCCGGGGAGAGGTGATCACCGGTAGCGAGGGTGTCCAGCCTGGCAAGCTGTATGCGCTGGAATCTATCGCGGAATATATTGACTCAGTTGCCGCTGGCAGCGGTCACTTGCTGCTGGCCATCGACCACGATGTCAGTGAACATGACCACCACCTGGCGCTGCTACAAGCGGTGTCTGATGCGGACGGTAATACCGTGGCATTCCTGCTGATTGAATCGGGAAATCGCGCAGAAGTGGATTCGCTGCTAAGAGCGGCGAGAGCGGGCAAGACCGGTGAAAGTTTCATTTTCAATCGCCGAGGAGAGGTGCTTGGCGGCTCGCGCTTCTCCGCCGAGTTCCGCCGGATTGGCGAGCGTTATCCGGGGATCAGCTCGCCCCGGGGCTACCCGCTGCTCACGGACCCCGGAGTAAACCTGTTCGAGGGCGAATCGCCTGCGGAGCCGAGGGATACCTGGCCACTCACCCGGATGGCTGGCCAGGCCAGCTCCGGGCTGGAGGGAGTCGACACCCAGGGCTATCGCGACTACAGAGGTGTGCCGGTGATGGGTGCCTGGGCCTGGTCGTCGTTGCTGGACTTGGGTGTGGCAACTGAAATCGACGTTGCGGAAGTGCTGCAGCAGCACCGGCTGGTGGAGCGTCTGGTGTATGCGGTGGCGCTGGCCATTACCATCCTGGTTATCAGCATGCTGGCTTTCGTGTTGCGGCTCTCCGACCGCGGACGCCGCTACCTGCAGCGTCAGTTGCGCGAACAGAGCGAGGAAATGCGTGCCGTGGGTTCCGCGGTAGAGCAAAGTCCGGTGTCGGTGCTCATCACCGATACCAACGGCTGTATCGAGTATGTCAATCCGGCGTTTACGCGGCTCACTGGTTATCCAGCCGCAGAGGCGACCGGACAGACCCCCCGCCTGCTGAAGAGTGGCGAGATGGAGCCCTCCTTCTATGAAGACCTCTGGCGGACCATTGCTGCGGGCGAAGTCTGGCATCGCGAGATCGCCAATGTTACCCGTGAAGGGCGCCTGATCTGGTGTGATCAGGTCATCGCGCCGGTCTCCGACCCGGCAGGTGGCATCAGTCACTATGTAGGCTTGCTGCAGGATGTCACTGAGACGCGCCGATTGCTGACCGAGTTGAATGTCGCGGAGCGGAATAGAACCGACTCCCTGCGTGCTGCACGGGCGTCTATTTGGGAGTGGGATATCCTCGCTGACCAATGGTATTGGGAAGACAGATTCCTTCGTGAGCTGGGTATTGACCCCGGTGATGCCCAGCCAGACGGCGAGTGGTATATGTCTCTGGTACATCCGGACGACCGCGAGGTGCTGTTACAAGCGCTGCAGCGCGGCGTGACAACAGCCGGTTCTGTGGAGGCGGACTACCGTCTGCTACATCCCGATGGCAGTGTTATCTATGTGCACGCCCGCGGCCAGGTGCGCTGCGATGATACGGGCAAATCCGTGTTCATGACCGGTGTCAACTTTGATGTGACCGAACTGGAGTTGGCGCGGCGACAGGAAGCAGAAAAGCAGCAGCAGTTTGAGGCACTGCTGGAATCGGCGCCGGATGCGTTGGTGATAACGGACGCCGACGGTTTTATTACGCTGGTTAACCGGCGTGCATTGGAACTGTTTGGGTACCGCCCTGGTGAAATGATCGGCGAAAGCGTGGAAATTCTCATGCCCGAGGATCAGCGCCAGGGGCACGTGGCCATGCGCGACGCTTTTGTCAACGCTGCGCGCGCGGGCGCACTTCGCAACAGCAACGCTCGCGAACTGCTTGCAGCGCACCGAGACGGACATCTTATTCCCGTCGAGATCAGTCTCAACCCGATGGGGCAGGGTACGGGTTTACGTATTATTTCATCACTGCGCGATATCACCGACCGCAAGGCCATGCAGCGAGCCCTTACCTTGCGCGACCAGGAGTACAGCAGGCTGGTTTCAACGATCCCGGGAACCGTTTACCGCGCGCGTGCGGATGAGCACTGGACCATGTTGTACATGAACGACGCTGTGGAAGACCTGACGGGTTATCCCGCGAGTGAATTTATCAACAACGCGGTGCGCAGCTATGCCAGCATCATCCATCCCGACGATGTGGAACACGTCAGTTCCACCATCCTTGCTGCCGTTGCCGAGGACCGCACGTTTGCACTCGAGTACCGCATCATCGACGGCCGCGGTGAGGTGCGTTACCTGTTTGAGACCGGACGTTCCGAACACGGGGATGGGGGCACAAGCGACACCCTGGTCGGTACGTTGATCGACATTACACCGCGCATGCGCGCCGAACAACAACAGCAGGAAAGTGAGCAGCGACTGCTGCTGATCGCCGAGGCCGCCGACCTGGGGTTGTGGGAGTACCTGAGGGAGGGCGACCGCTTTATCACCAACGTGAACTTCACCCGATTGATGCGGTACGAACCGCTGGAATTACGTGAAAGCGCTGATACCTGGTCCCCCCTGCGACACGGCCTTGATACCGTAGTGCGCCTGACACACCCGGATGATCTGCCCCGCTCGCTAAAGGTGGCAAGCGATTGTCTCGAAGGGCGCATGGACCTTTATCGCTGTGAACTCCGGCAGCTTTGCGCCGATGGCGAGTGGCGCTGGTTTCTTGACGTGGGTCAGGTAGTGGAGCGCGACGACAATGGACGGATGACACGTATCGCCGGTGTACGCATCAACCACCACGTCGAACGCCTGCTGACCCAGGAGCTGGAAACGGCGCGCGACGAAGCGCAGGCAGCAACAGCGGCCAAGTCCAGTTTCCTTGCAAACATGTCCCACGAGATTCGCACGCCCATGAACGCCATCATGGGCATGACACATCTCGTCCAGCGTACCCGACTCGATGATCGACAGCGCGATTACCTCGAGAAAATTGAACTTTCGGCCACAACACTCCTGGCGATCATCAACGACATTCTCGACTTCTCCAAGATTGAGGCTGGCAAGCTGAGCATCGAGACGATTGCCTTCTCACTGGAAGAGGTGTTCGATCGCCTGGCCAATACCACGGGGATGCGTGCTGCGGAAAAGCACATCGAGTTTCTGTTCAGGCTGTCGCCGGAGCTGCCCCGACTTGTACTGGGCGACCCGGTGCGTCTCGGGCAAATTCTGGTCAACCTCTGCAGTAATGCGGTCAAGTTCACGGACGAGGGTGGTGAAGTCATCGCCGCTGTGGACGTTCTGGAGCATAGCGACGATCATTTCGTTTTGCATTTCAGTGTCTCCGATACCGGCATCGGGTTGACGGCGGAGCAGCAGTCGATGCTGTTTCAGGCCTTCAGCCAGGCGGACCCTTCCACCACCCGTAAATACGGAGGCACCGGCCTCGGCCTGGCCATCTGCAAGAATCTGGTGGACATGATGGGCGGGGATATCTGGGTCGAAAGCGAATATGGGGTAGGTTCGGTGTTTCACTTCACGCTGCCCTGCGGTGTGCAGGAGGCGCCGGCTGTCCTGGAGCCTCCCCAGCATCGCGTCAGAGTATTGGTAGTCGACGAAAATGCCAGTGCGCGGGAAATTCTCGGCAACTACCTGACTGCTTTGGGCTTCCAGCTTGGATATGCCGCGAATGGCACGGCAGCAATGGAGGAGCTTCAACGCAGCGCGCCGGAAAACCCGTACACGGTCCTGTTGGTAAACTGGAAGCTGGGGGCGATAACGGGTGCAGACCTGGTACAACAGCTCGAAGACGATGGGAGTATTGCAGAGCTGCCCCCCGTGGTGATGATGTCGGCATTCAGCCCTGCGGAAGTGGAGCAGGCAGCCGGTAATCTCACCATCGCGTCTTTCCTGATCAAGCCGGTGACACCATCGACTCTGTTCGATGCCATCATGCAGGCAGTCGAGGGGCAGCGCCAGAATGGACGGACGGCCAGCTCGGTAGCCGGGGATATGCAGGTGGCGCTCACGAGCCTGCGTGGAGCTCATGTCCTGTTGGTTGAAGACAATCTCGTCAATCAGGACGTGGCGAGGGAGTTGCTCGAAGGATACGGCATACAGGTAACGATTGCCGGCCATGGTCGCGAGGCGCTGGAACTACTGAAGGCCCAACGTTTCGATGGGGTGTTGATGGACTGCCAGATGCCGGTCATGGACGGGTATGAGGCGACGCGTCGGTTACGCGCCAACCCCCGCATTGCCGATCTGCCGGTCATCGCCATGACGGCCAACGTGCTGCCCGGGGACCGCGAGCAGGTGCTCGCCGCGGGCATGAACGACCACATTGGCAAGCCGCTTGATGTGGCACTGATGCTGACCACCATGGCGCGCTGGATTGTGCCGGCGCGGCCAGTGGATGAGGTAGACGCCGGCCCCGAGCGCCCCCGCGAGTTGCGCGCCTATTTGTCCTCCGCCGTGCACGAGCTGCCGGGGGTTGACGTCGCGGCGGGGCTTGCCCGACTGCAGGGCAACGAAGGGTTATACGGGCGTATCCTCCACGGGTTTGCGATAGATCAGGCACAGTTCGTCCACGACTACGGCACAGCGGTGCAGGAAGAAGACTGGCAACAGGCGAAAATGCGCGCGCATTCGCTGAAGGGGCTGGCGGGCACGCTGGGTGCAGCGCAATTGGCTCAGGCGGCGGCGGAGTTGGAGTCGGTCACCCATCCGGATTTGCAGGGCTCGGGAGATCTACAGGCTGCGTTGCTGACGGTGGAGAGCCAGCTACGTCCTTTATTGGAAGCCCTGCAGGCGCTACCGCTTGCGCCAGCGGAGGCAGAAGACAGTGCCTCCACGAAGAAGTCCGCGGCGAGTGTCAGCGCGGTGCTGCTGACTCTGCGTTCCCTGTTGGCCGACGACGATGCATCTGCCCGGCCCGTGCTGGAGGACCAGGCGTCTCTTCTGCGCAGCGCAGCGCACGACCGCTATCGGGCACTGCAGCGTGCACTGACAACCTACGATTACGAGCGCGCGCTGACACTCGTGGATGACTGGTTGGCACGCGACGGATAAGGCGCCCGGTTGTTCGCGCTTAGCGGGCACGTTTCCGCCGTTCAGGCATTCATACCAGCACTCGTTTTGCGGCTATGCGACTTTCGACCGGCAGATTGCACCCGTATCCTCCTTGTCAATGCATAACAATCAGAAGCGAGTCAGGTAGTGCAATACGATCAGGAGGTGGACTGGCTGGTTGCCGGCAGCGGTGCTGCGGGCATGACCGGCGCAATAGCGGCACACCAGTTGGGCGGCCGTGTTCTGGTCGTGGAAAAGGAACCGCGCTACGGTGGCACGACCTGCAAGTCCGGTGGCGTGGCGTGGCTGCCGGGCAACCATCGGCAAGCCGAACTGGGAATCGATGACAGCGCGGAACAGGGTTGGCAGTATCTGTATGCGCTGATCGGCGAAAGCGTCTCCCCGGCGCGCTTGCGCGCCTTCGCCATGCGGGCGGGCGAGATGCTGGCGTTCATGATGCGCCACAGCCGTGTAGAGTTTACCCCGCTCCCGGAATACATGGATTACTACCCCACACAACCCGGCTACAAGTCCGGTGGGCGCTCCATGGACCCTGGCGCCTTTTCCCTGCGCGAGCTGGGAGCCGAAGCTGAGCGCATACGGGATGATTATTCCTCGATCCTGCGTTGTAATATTACCGTAACGGAAGGGCGTCAGCTGGGTGCCATGGGCCCGGCAGCGATCTGGTTGGGAGCCCGATTGTACGCACGCTACTGGTTGGATCTTCCTGCGCGCCTGCGTGGCAAGCGTGATCAGCGTGTCACGCTGGGCGCTGGTCTGGTGGCGCGTTTGCGGCGTTCGTTGATGGATCGCGACATCCCGCTCTGGCTGAACGCACCGCTGCAGGAACTACTGCTCGAGGATGGTCGGGTGAGCGGTGCCGTGGTGGTGAAAGACGGCGTGCCTCAGCGGGTGCGCGCGCGGCGCGGGGTGCTGCTGGCTATGGGCGGATTTGCCCACAACGCCACCATGCGACAAACTTTCCAGCAGGCTCCGATTGGGTCCGATTGGACAGCTGCGGCGCCCGGGGCTACCGGCGATGGTATCCGCATGGGGCAAGCGCTGGGTGCGGCGCTGGGGTTCATGCAGAGCGCATGGTGGTCGCCGAGCTACCGTATGCCCGATGGTAGCGTGCTGGCACTGATCGCTGGCAAGGCCTATCCGGGTTCCATCATGGTGAATCGCAAAGGCCAGCGCTTTACCAACGAAGCACAACCGTATGAAGACGTGGTCAAAGACCAGTACGCGTCGGAAGCGCGCGGGGAGGGTGCTATACCCTGCTACCTGATTTTTGACGCGCGTTTTCGCCAGCAGTACCCGGTAGGCCATATCAAGCCGGGTAAAATGGTGGGCGATTCCCAGCTCCCCGGTGAACTGTTCAGCTCGGGGCTGTTGACCCGGGCAGACTCCCTGCAGGGGCTTGCTGAGGCACTGGATATTGATGCATCCGGCCTAGCCGCCACCGTCGAGCGCTTCAATGAGCAGGCCCGTGCCGGACGCGACCCCGATTTTGGGCGCGGAGACTCTGAGCACGACCGCTACTATGCTGACCCGAAAGTACAGCCCAACCCCTGTCTCGGCCCGTTGGAAACCGGGCCCTACTATGCGCTGCGTTGTGACGCCGGCGATCTGGATACCAAAGGTGGGCTGCTTTGCGATGAGCACGCGCGCGTGTTGAAGGAGTCTGGCGACGTCATTCCGGGGCTCTATGCCGCGGGGAACACCAGTGCCGCGGTCATGGGTGATACCTATCCGGGCGCAGGGGCCACCATTGGCTCTGCCATGACCTTTGCCTATCTGGCGGCGCAACACGCACTGACCGATCAGGAGCCTGCAGATGAGTGATTCTCGCTACGCATTTCTGGAGCCGGGGCGCTTTGCTCGCGGTTGGCATATTGTCGCCTTCTCCAGCGAACTCGAGCCGGGCGCGGTGCAGCGCCTGCACTATTTCGGCGTTGATCTGGTGCTGTTTCGCGGGGAGTCCGGCGTGGCGGCTGTGCTGGATGCGCATTGTCCACATCTGGGTGCGCATCTGGCCAGCGACGGCGGCAGGATCGTTGGCGATGCGCTGGCCTGTCCCTTCCACGGCTGGACCTTTGCCGCCGATGGCGAGTGTGTCGACATACCCTACGCTGCGCGTATACCGGAGCGGGCGCGCCATGCGCTGCGCGGTTGGCCGGTACTGGAGCGCAACGGCTTCATTGCCTTGTGGCACGATCCCGAAGGTGGGGCGCCGGAGGACTACCTGCCCGTCATCAAAGAGTGGGGCCACGGTGAAGCAGGGTGGGGCGACTGGCGTTTTCACCGCTCGCGTATTCGTGCGCAGCCCTGCGACGTGATCGAAAACATTGTCGACATTGCACACTTCCCGCATGTACACGGTGGCGAGGTGCGCGAATTCGAGAATCGTTTCGGCGAGCGCACGGTCACCCAGGTGTCGCGTGTGCAGCAGACTGCATCCGCACGCAGTGTGATTCCGCCTGGCTTGCCGTTCGACATGGAGGCGATGCGGGCACTTAACGTTGACAACCCTGCGGATGCCTGGGGCGATGCCACCTACCACGGCCCGTCCATCATGTACTACTACACGGAGTCCCGCGGTGGCGCTGTCGACTACCGCAGCTGGTGGGTGAACTACCATACACCGGTCAACAGCGAGGAAGTGGACCTGTGTAGCGCGGTTATCGTCAGCGGGCTGGACGGGGAAGCTGTGCCCGAAGAATTTGCCGAGCAATACGCCATAGGGGCACACGCCGCGTTCGGCCAGGATGTGGAAATCTGGAAAGACAAGGTGTACCGGGCCGACCCGATACTCTGTGATGGCGATGGTCCGATTAACAAGTTGCGCCGCTGGTACGAGCAGTTCTACCTGCCGCGCAATGGTGCCGCTCAGCCATGATCGACGGTTGCACGCTGTAGTCGCAACAGTGTCGCGATCAACCTTATGGAGTACCGTGCATGAATACAACAGACTTTCTCGACCGCTACGGCCCCGCGGCCCTGGTCACCGGCGCGTCCTCCGGAATTGGCGCTGCCTTCGCCAGGCTTTTGGCCGAGGCAGGCTTTGACCTGTTGCTGGTTGCACGGCGGGCCGACCGGCTACACGACCTGGCTGGCGAATTGACTGCTGCGCACAACGTCAAGGTGACGGTGTGCGCGGCGGACCTGGCCGATCCCGCTGCGGTGGATGCAATCGCGAAAGCGGCGCAGGGCGTGGACATCGGCCTGTTGGTCAGCAATGCGGGCTTCGGGCTCAAGGGGCCGCACCAGAACAACGAACCGGAGCGCATGGCGGCACTGCTGCAGGTCAATTGCGCGGCGCCCATGCAGCTCACCCATTGCTTCCTGCCGGCACTGCTGGAACGGGGCAGAGGCGGAGTGATTCTTACCAGTTCCGTGGAAGGCCTTATGGGCATTCCGTTCTCTGCCGCCTATGCCGCGAGCAAGGCCTTCACCAACAGCCTGGGGGAATCGCTCTGGGGCGAGCTGCAGCCTGCGGGTATCGACGTGCTTGCCCTGTGCCCCGGGAGCACCGATACCGAGGCGCATGCACTGCAGGGCATTGATCCCGCGACGCTGGAGGGCATGATGTCGCCCCGGGAAGTCGCCGAACTCGCGTTGCTGAACCTGGCTAATGGCCCGCTGTTTATCGCCGGGGAGCAGAACAAAGCCATGTTTGATGCGCTGCTCGGTATGCCGCGTCGCGATGCCCTGCGCGAGATGGCTGATAACATACGTGCCGTGCTGTTGCCGCGTGGGGAAAAGCCATGAGCGAGCCGACGCTCACGACACTGCTTGCTCAGCCCCGGCCCGGAACACTGGCAGGCTTGAAGCCTGCGATTTACGTCCTTTCAGCCAGTGACAGCAGCAATCCGCGCTGGGCAGGTGCGCGGTTATCGAGAAGTTCCAGCCAGGCTGTATGCAGGGCGCTGGTACCGTACTGGTGTTCAATCACAGTGTATTGTGCAGTCGCGTTGGCGATCTCGGCACTGGCCCGGGTTGCTTGCGCCATGATAACGCCGTGCCCCCACTCCTGCTCGCGCTTGGCGATCTGGGCGGGGGCGAAAAAGAACTCTGGCTTGGGGCCTGGAAGCGTTTCTTTGTTGGCCGGCGCATCCCAGTGCGTGAGACCGACACTGACGCTGGCCTTCAGCTGCGAACCCAGGCCGCGGTGCACCGCGCTGATGACAGCAGCGTCTCCTGACATGTCGACATAGACGCTGGCCTGCTTTTCAATCTCCGCTTCTGCGCCATAGTTAACCACCTGATCGTAACAACCCAGCGTGCGGACAAATTCGCTGTTCCCCGAGGATGTGAGGCCCACGACGGGCGGGGCGTCGTCGCGCTGGTGCAATAGCCAGGCGAGTCCGTAAGCTGTTTTGGAGGAGGCAGAGCCAATAATGATCTGCCGGGACTGAAACCAGGCATTGTCCTGCAGGTAGTCGCAGAGCACATAAGCCGTTGAAAACAGGGGGAACAGCAGACTGCGCTGATTCTCCATGGCTTGCAGGAAGTCGGCTTCGGCTGTCATACGCCGGAAGTTGTTGTACAGCCCTGGCAACGCCTGTCGATGCGCAGCGACATCCATGAGTTGATCGTGCCGAATCCGGCCTGCCGTCAGCAGGGTGTGGCTGGCCATCGGGAAGAAGCCCCAGAGCCGCTCGCCCACCGGTATATCCGGGTGCGCGGACTCCAGCACGGTGCCACTGCCCCACGCCGGGACGTTTCCCCAGGGTGCCGGTGCCGGATAGTATTGCCAGTAGCCAATCATGTCCCCACTGGCCGCATAGCTGACGTTGTTGGATGTCAGCGCGAACTGGTCGATACGCACCAACAACTGGTCGTTTGTCAGTGCGGGGCTCTCGTACTGTGCAAGGTGGGTCTCGCGAAAATTGTCGCGGTTGACCTGGAATTCGCTGATGACGGTCATGGGCGGCTCTCGTTGCGAACGAAGCATGATAGTCGCACCCGCTCCAACACAAGACAACCGCCGCTTTGTGACCGCGCCTCAGTCAGCCGTTGGCGCAGGCAGGGCAAAGGCGAGGTACTCATCACCGGTGGGCGTGCCCAGTTTGCCGCCGCTGGCGGTAATGACAATGTATTGTCGGCCGTCGATGGCGTAGGTGGCGGGCGTGGCATAACCTCCGGCCGGCAGTTTATATTCCCACAGCAGACGGCCATCGCGTTTGTCGAAGATACGCAGCTTTTCGTCCGACGTAGCGGCGATGATCAGCAGGCCACCCGCCGTGACCACTGGCCCGCCGAAGTTGCGCGTGCCTGTGGGTGCGATGCCGCGTTGCGTCAGTGCAGCGTATTCTCCGAGCGGTATTTGCCAGCGGATCTTGCCGGACACAAAGTCGATGGCAGTCAACGTGCCCCACGGTGGCTTGATCGCAGGGTAGTATTCGGCATCGACGAAGTCGCGGTAACCGGCAAACACGTGCACCGTTTCCTTCTCGGTAGCATCGTCGTCAACGGCGGGTTTCAGTTCACCGGCGCTGAGCGCAAACAGGTAGTCCACCACGGCGTCTCGCTCGTGGCGCGACAGATGCCCGAACGGCATCATGCGGCCCTTGCCCGCCGCGACCACGTCCAGTGCTTCCCGGCGCGATATGCGCTGTTCTACCCCGGTAAGTGCCGGTGCGTAAGGATAGAAACCCTGAAGGTCCACGCCGTGACAGCCCGCGCATTGCTGGCGAAACAGGAACGCGCCAACGCCCATGGTGGACCCGCGGGCGACCTCCACCGCTTCCATTTGCAGGATATTCGGGGCATTGGTGGCGTTGATGTAGTAGAGGTTGGTTTCCGGGTCAAACGCACCGCCACCCCAGTTGGCGCCCCCGTAGAATCCCGGCAGCAAGAGGGTTTTGCGCAGGCCTGCGGGGCGCAGGTAGGCGAGTTCGTGTGCCTCGTCCCACACCTTGCGTGCCGCCGCGTTGGCTTCCGGTGACAGGTCCGTGAGGTCATCGACGGTCATGTGTTGGCGTGCGAAGGGTTCCGGCAGAGTGACGCGCGGCTGCGTTGCTGCGCTGTAAACCCCGGGAATATCCGATTTGGGAACGGCAATTTCCTCGATGGGAAACACCGGTTCGCCGCTGTCGCGGTCGAACAGATAGACCACGCCTTCCTTGGCGGCCTGGGCAACCAGGTCGCGCGATTTACCGTCTTCAGTCACGGTCACCAGAGTGGGTGCGGAGCTCAGGTCGCGGTCCCAGAGGTCGTGATGCACAGTCTGGAAGTGCCAAAGGCGCTTGCCGGTGCGAGCGTCCAGTGCCAGCAGCGTGTTGCCGAACAGGTTGTCGCCGGCGCGGGCGGAGCCGTCAAAATCGGGGGCGGGGGAGCCGGTGGGCACATAGACGACGCCGCGCTCAGCGTCCACGCTCATGCCGGCCCAGGCATTGGCGCCACCGCTGGTTTCACGCGCGCCCTCCGGCCAGGTGTCGGCGCCAAACTCGCCGGCCGCGGGAATAGTGCGAAACGACCAGACAAGCTTGCCTGAGCGCACGTCGTAGGCGCGTATATCACCCGGCGCGGAGCCCGCGGTTTCGGTCACCGCTGAACCCATAATGATCAGGTTGTCGAAAATCACGCCGGGAGAGGGGGCGTTGATGCTCACTTGCTCCGGTTTGCGTCCCAAACCCTCGCGCAAATCCACTCGACCCTGTGCGCCAAAGCCGGGAATCAACTTGCCGTTGTTGGCATCCAGCGCCATCAGGAAATGCCCTGTGGTGAACAGGATGCGCCGGTCGTCGCCATCCTGCCAGAACGTAACCCCGCGCATGTTCGACATGCCCGCATGTTCCTCGCCAGGTGTGAAGGTCCAGCGTTCGCGCCCGGTGGCCGCATCAATGGCAAACACGTTGTACAGCGGGTTGCGAGCGTAGAGCACACCGTCTACCACGATCGGGTTTACCTGCAGCTCGGAGCTGTGTGGCAACGGCGCGCCCGCAGCACTGGCATAGCGCCAGGCCAGCGTGAGTTCCCCTACGTTATCGCGATTAATGTGCTCAAGACTGGAATAGTGGGTGTTTCCCGCATCGCCGCCGTAGCTGCGCCATTCCACCGCGTCCTGTGCCAGTGCGGGTAAACAGGCTGCGCCGAAGGCAGCGGCAAAACCGAGTGAGCGTCGGGTCGACATGGTCAGTCCCTCTTCTGGCGCACAACTTTCGCCGTGGCGGAGGCAACAGCGGCCAGTTGGCCGGCCGGGTTTATCAGCGAGCCCTCCAGAAAGGAAATGCTCTTGCCGCATTTTACCACCCTGCCTCTGGCAATAATCCTGCCCGCCAGTGTGGGCTCCAGAAAACTCACCTTGAGTTCCAGCGTGGGCAGCGCGGCAACGTCTGCCTGCTGCATGAACAGCGCATGTGACATGGCGGCATCCAGCATCACGGTGACATTGCCACCCTGCACGACGTTGACCGAATGGCAGAACTGTTCGCTGACATCAAACTGCATTTCTGCAGTACCTTCAGCTTCGTCAAAGTCCAGCAACTGTCCGTTCAGCACCTGCAGGCAGGGCGGGATATGCGCATTGGCATTTTTCAGCTTGTCGGCTTTCGTCATGTGAGTCCTTATCAATAGTGCCTGCGGGAGGCTAGCGTTTGCCCCACTGCAACAGTTCGAAAATGGAGTAGGAAGGGTCCTTGCGGCCGGGTTGCCCGATGTGGGCGCCGTCGATGATCGGGTTCTTCAGGTTTACCAGCGAAGGCTGGTGCAGGTGCGCCCAATCCGCATCCACCGCGCGGTAGGTGAATTTCCAGACACCGTTGCGCTTTTCGTACTTGTCAAAATAACGTCCGCCGATCAGCAGATCCAGCGGCCCCTCGTCAGTGCTGATCTTGTGGAAGGCGAGAATGTACACTTCACCCTCTGCACGATCACCGTCGAGTTTGATGTTCACAGTGGTGACGTTGTGGTGCAGGATCTCCATGTTGGCCTGGATGTCCGGCAGGGTATCGATGAACTCCATGGCCAGGCCCTTGAAAAACGAGCCGTGATCGTCGATTGCATCCTCGTGATACAGCGAGCGGAATTTCTCGTTGTCGTGGCGATCCGCTGCGTTGCAGTAGGCGTTGATCAGCTCCATGATGGCCTGCTTGTCCAGCAGCGCCTGCAGCTGTTGTTCCATATCCGGGGTCATGTGTGGCTCCTTGAGCAGTCTCGTTATTTTCTCTGTGCTACAAAGAACAATGGCGCCCGCAGGCGCCATTGGCAAGTGCGAGTTCTAGAACTCGTAGGTGGCTTCGATGCCGTAGGTGCGCGGGTCACCAAAGTAGCTGGCGGTCCAGAGTCCGAACGGGATGGTGTTGATGCGGTATTCCTTGTCCGCCAGGTTCTTGCCCCAGAGGGCGAACTTCAGCGTCTGGCCGTCGCCCACCGGTACGTTGGCCAGAGTGACACGACCATTCAGCAAGCCGTAGGGGCGAACCTCAGAGGTGGCATTCTGGCTGGGCTCGATGTAGGGCACGTGGCGGTCCACGAACTCGTAGTCGAGGCGTGCCGTCAGGTCTCCCCAGCTTCCTGTGGCGACGGTGTACTCCGCCGAGAGGCTGGCGCTGTTGCGCGGTGCGTAAGGGAAGTCCTTCTGCTCCTTCACGTCCACACCGTTCTCGATGAACTCGTTGTAGGTGGTATCCAGGTAGCCATAGCTGGCTGCGAGTTCCAGTTCGGGAATCGGCAGGGCAACCAGTTCCACTTCGAAGCCCTGGATAGTCGCTTCCCCCGCGTTCTGCACAATGGAGGCGGCGCTGCTGCCGGCAACAAAGATCGACATCTGCATATCGGTCGACTCGTTATAGAAATAGGCACCGTTGACCTGCAAGCGGTTGTCGTTCCAGCGCGATTTGATGCCCAGCTCGTAAGAGAGGATCTCTTCTGCATCATACGGCGTGGTGAAAGCTGCTTCGAAGGGCGCTTCACCGTTGAAGCCGCCGGCTTTCCAGCCGTTGGCGATCTTGCCGTAGATGTTCACGTTGTCGCTGGCGTCCCAGGCGGCGACGAACGTGGGCGAGACGTTATCGAAGCTCTTCTTGGCTCGGCCAGAGAACGGAGCAGGGTTGCCCTGTGCATCCACGTCATTGGGGTGATCGATGTAGGTGTCTTTGGTTTCTTCCGTCCAGCGCGCACCCAGGGTCAGGGTCAGGCGGTCCTGGAAGATTTCCGCCGCCGGGCGCCACTCAACCTGGCCGAATACCGCAATCGAGTCGTTGTCGAAGCCATAGCGGTTCTGTGAGGTGGGAGAGCCAAAGGCACCGAAGAAGCTGATCGGGTTGTACACCGCGGCTTCTTCCTCGAAGTAATACAGGCCGAATACGTAGTTGGTGCGGTCGGTGGTGCCGATCATCTGCAACTCATGAGACGCCTGATCGTAGTCGATGAAGCGCGCTGAGGTGAACAGGTTAACCGGTGAACCGTCGATATCGATATCGTCGTCCCAGTCCAGTGAACGATCGTTGCCGATGTAGCGCAACGTGACGTCACCCAGCGCGCCCCAGCTGCCCGCATCATAGTCGGCAAACAGAGACCGAGAAATCGACTTTGAGCGCTCAAACTTGGCCTGGTCGAGGCTTACGCTGTCGCGGTTTTCATTTTCGCCTGTGAGGTACGGCGCCAGCAACGCGTTCACGCTCGCCGGATCGTTGGGGTCCAGGTAGGTGAGCTGGTTCTTGGAGGGAGCCAGGTCCAGATCGCTGTAGTCCCACGTGTAGCGCAGTTCAAGGCGGTCGCTCGCTTCCCAGAGGATATCGTAGCGCCCCACGGTGTTGTCGATGTTGTTGAGTTCATCGATCAGCATCGGGTTTGCGAGTGGGTTGCCGAAGGGGTCGGCGACGTTGTCGTACAGGCCGTCACGCTCGCGGTATGAACCGGTCACTTTGGCCATGACTTGCCCGGCGCCACCGAGGTCGAACGCTGGAAGGTCCAGGCTGCCGTAAACGGTGCCCAGTGAATAGTTGCCAACACCGGCGCGCAGCTTGCCGCTGAACTCCCCGCTGGGCTTGGTGGTTATCAGGTTGACGGCGCCGCCCACAGTGTTCTTGCCGTACAGTGTGCCCTGCGGACCACGCAACATTTCCACGCGCTCGAGCTCGGCGATGTCAAAAATGCCACCCACGTTCTTGCCGATGAACACGCCATCGAGGTAGATGCCGACCGTGGGCTCCCAGGTAATGGCCGGGTTGATAGTGGCAGAACCGCGGATGGCGATGGTGGCGGCCGAGGTGTTGGATGGCGAGCGGGTGATCTTGACGTTGGGTACCGAGGTGCCCAGGTCGTCGATGGTGCTCACGCCCTTCTGCTCGAGTTGGTCGGCATTGAAGGCGGCAATCGAAATGGGGGCGTCCTGCAGCGTCTGTTCGCGCTTCTGCGCGGTGACGACCACTTCCTCGAGGCCCTGTGCCAGGAGGCTGGCGCTGCCGGCAGACAGGTATGCTGCGACCAGCAGCGTGATGGGCTTGCGTGCGTACATGAAGAATACCTCTTTTCTTGTGCGATTTTTGCGGGCGCAGAGAGTACGGCCGAGCGGGCCGGCATTGCATACCTTGTTTGGGGTATGCAACGCCGGCCGTGGTAGGTCATCCGAAGACGTAGAAAGCGATCTTGTTGCCATCCGGGTCACGCACATAGGCGCCGTAGAACATGTCAGGTATACGTTGCCCCGGCTCGCCGTCGCAGCTGGCGCCCAGTGCAATCGCCTTGTGATAGAGCGCGTCAACGGTTTCCTTGGTGCCGCCATTGATCGCAAACATGTTGCCGTTGCCGGGGTTTGGGGCGTCTCCATTGAAGGGAACACAAACGGCCAGCATGGGCTGATCTGTCCCGGTACCGAAAAATGCGATGCGATCCATATCGATGGTGATCTTGGCACCCAGATCGGCCAGCAGGTCGCCATAGAATGCCTTGGCTTTGGCCATATCGTTTACGCCGATGGTGATATATCCAATCATGTGCTGTCTCCTTGAGTGTGAGCGGCTGAATAGGGCCGGGCGACAGGATAGCCGAAATCCTGCGGGCGGCCCATGCCCCCGTCTTTTCAATCTGCGCTATGATGACGGTCACAACCCTCGCAGGAACAAGGAGACGTCATGCAAGGCCCGACAGGGGTATACGGCAGCATCAGGGGCTTTCTGCTCAATGAACTGTGGCGGGTCGACCTCGAACAGCTCTCCAGTGTGCAGCGGTGGGCCTACAAGTCCATACGTTTCCTGTTCGTGCTGGTGCGGGAGATTTCCCAGGGCCAGTTGACCCTGCGCGCCATGAGCCTGGTGTACACCACGCTACTCTCCATGGTGCCGTTGCTGGCCGTGAGTTTTTCCGTACTCAAGGCCTTTGGCGTACACAACCAGATCGAGCCGCTGCTTTACAACCTGGTGGCGCCGTTGGGCGAACAGGGGCACGAAATTGTGCTCAACCTGCTGGATTTTGTCGAGAACATGAAGGTGGGGGTGCTGGGTTCTGTGGGCTTGGCTCTGCTGTTGTACACCGTGGTGTCGCTGATCCAGAAAGTGGAAGTATCTTTCAACTATGTTTGGCGGGCGAAGTCCTCGCGCCCCATTTCCCGGCGTTTCAGTGATTATCTCAGCGTGATCATGGTCGGGCCGGTGCTGGTTTTTTCTGCCATGGGCCTCACCGCGTCCATGATGAACAGCGGTATCGTGCAGGCGGTATTGAACATTGAGCCATTCGGCAGCCTGCTGGTGCTGCTCTCGCGTCTGATCCCCCTGCTGCTGGTGATTCTCGCGTTTACCTTCGCTTACGTGTTTGTGCCCAACACGCGGGTCAGTTTCGGCTCGGCATTTGTCGGCGGTGTGGTCGGGGGGACGCTGTGGCAGGCATCCGGTCTGGTATTTGCCGAATTTGCGGCGGGTTCCACCAAGTATGCGGCCATCTATTCCGGTTTCGCCATTCTCATCATGTTCATGATCTGGCTTTACGTCAGCTGGTTGATTCTGTTGATAGGGGCGCAGGTTGCCTTTTACCACCAGTACCCCGAGCGCATTCGTCTCTCCGACCAGCGTGTTGCCCTGAGTGGTCGCTTCCGTGAGCAACTGACCCTATTGGTGATTTTCCAGATTGCCCGGGCGTTTGTGAGCAAGGCGCCCCCCATGACGGTGGATGCGCTTTCCGATGCACTCCAGGCGCCGCCCGATCGCGTGGGCGAGGCGGTGGAATTGCTGGCGAGCCGCGACCTGCTGGTGGAGACCAGTAGCGAGCCGCCCGAATACCTGGTGGCGCGCGACCCGGCAACGGTCACGATTACCCAGCTGCTGCGTGCGATCCGCAGCCCGAATGAGGAACAGGCGGTGATGGAGCGGCGTGTTGTATCAACCGCCGCGGTGGATGAACTGCTGACGGGTATCGACGAGGCCGTGACCGCCCAACTCGGTGAGCGTACCCTGCGCGACTGCGTGGCGCCTGACGCGTAGCAGCACAGTGTGTGCCGGGGAGCTGGCTTATTCGCCGACCACGTTCGCGTTCACGATATAGTCCAGCAGCGGGTAATGCGTGAACACGTAGTCGGCGCCGCCCTGCTCCAGTGGCCCCTGTCGGCCGTGGCGCATGCCGCCACCCGCGTTGTTGCCGTACAGCGGGTATAACCGCTCCACCACGTCCATGCCGGTAACCACTTCGCCAAAGGGCGCGAAGCCCTCTTCATCCAGCTGCGCGTTGTCGCCGAGGTTGATGTATACCTGGGTCGAGCGCGTATCCGGTCCGGTCATGGCGAACGCGACGCGGCCGATCGTGTTACTGGCTTTTGCGGGGTCGTCGGTCAACGTGATCGCTTTCCACGCTGCTGTCACGGCGGGGTAGGGGCTGAGCCCGAACTGGGCGATATACCCGGGGGCATAACCCGGTTGATGTGTACGCCGTTGTAAAAGCCGTTTCTAACCAACTGGTAGAAGCGGTCTGCGCCCCTGGGTGCCCACTCGCGGTGTACCTGTACCGTAAAGGCGCCTTCGGTGGTGACAAAGCGGGCTTGAAATACTGCGGGTGCTTTAACGTCCCAGGCACTGTCCGTTGTGTCCAGCAAAACCGCTGGGGGGGCTTCTTCGCGTGGTGCCTCCGGCGCGGTGGCCGCCAGGAGCTGTGCCAGATAGGGGCCCCAGATGGTGGGCCGTGAGTGCGTGCTGTGGCCGCGCGTCATATCGGTTATCGGCAACACCACGGCGCGGGCACCGGGGATGCGCGCGGTTTCGCGCTCCAGAATGCCGAGTTCCGGTGGGTTCACCTGGTCGTCTGCAGAGTTGATGGCCAGCAACGGGGCCTGTATTTTCTCCAGATGCGGTGCAGGGTTGTAGAAGCGCGAGGCATCAAACGCGTAGATGAGATCGTTGGCATCAATGCGCGAGCGGTAGCGTTCCACAAGCGTGTCCATCAATGCCTCTGCGGAGTCCCGGGTGGGCGCCTGTAATTGGTATTGCAGCGGGCTCGATACCATGAACAGCAGACCGTACATGGCTTCCTTCAGGCCCGGGGGCTGTTCCTCGTAGTCACCACCGTTCCACGCCGGGTCATCGGTGACTGCGTCAATAATCATTTTGCGCGTCATGCGGTTGCGCCCTGCAATTTCCACCGGCAGGCTGGCCAGGGGTAGCAGGGCGTCCATGAACTGTGGGTAGGTATAGCCCCACACCCAGCTCATCATGCCGCCCATTGAGGTTCCGGTGACCAGGCGCAAGTGGTCAACTCCGAGATGCTCGGTCAACAGACGATACTGTGCTCGCACCATGTCGTCGTAGGTGTACTTGGGGAAACGCGCCCTGAGCCCATCACTGGGTTTGCTGGACAGGCCGTGGCCGATGGCATCGGGCAGGATGAGGTAATAGCGGCTGGCGTCCAGCAGTTGCCCCTCGCCAAACAGCACGCCGGCGAAATGGTCGCTGAGAAATCCGTCGCCGCTGCCCGTGGTGCCGTGCATGATCAATACCGCATTGTTCACGCGGCCATCGTCGTCGCGGCGTGGGCTACCCAGCGTGTAGTAGTGCTGACGCAGGTCGAGCACAGAGCCATCATCGAACGTGAAGTCTTGCAGTACCTTGCTGTCGGCATGCGGGTCGAGCCCGTCATTGTCTGCAAGGCTGGCGGGTGCAAGCAGCAGCACCGCGAGTGTGATCAGGGCCTTGGTGTTCGCGCTAACCATGGGCGTTTACTCCTGTCGGGGCCGATTGTGAGAGCTTTCAGGCAGGCTGTAATAATACCGCTTCTGCGACGTGATCGCTGCTTGTTTAGTCGCCGGAGCAAGCGCACTATTTGCGCGTTTCACCCCGATCACCTAATGTTCTTGGGTAACCGGCAGTTACCCGCAGAGGAGTAAAGCGACGATGACGTTAACCCAACCCCGATGGTGGCGGATCGCTGCCCCCGTATTTGCTGGCAGTGTATTGATGATGATCCAGGGCTGCAGTAGCACACCGCGCCCGGAGGGAGAACTGGCGAGCGCACGCACCGCCGTGGTAAGCGCCGAGAACAATGAAGCGGCCGCGCACGCGCCGGTGCCGATGGACCGGGCAAAAGAGAAGTTGCGCCGGGCGCAAGTCGCCATGCAGCAGAAAGACTATGCGGAGGCAAAGCGCTTGTCTGACGAGGCTGCCGCGGACGCCGAGTACGCTCAGGCCTTTGCCAGCAAGACGCGTGCAGAAACTGCCCTCAGCGAGCTGGAATCCAGCATTGAGGCATTACGCAGCGAAATTGAGCGCAGTCAGCGCAACTGAGCGCTACCTATCCGATAGCAGGAGATATCATGAACGTATTATCGGTTTTAAAAGTGGGTGCGCTGGTTGCGACCTCGACGATGTTGGTGGCCTGTGGCGGTTTGCAGAAGAACCAGGCGCTGCTGGATGCGGAGGCAAGCTACAACACGGCGAAGCAGAACGAGACAGTTTTGCGCTACGCCGGGCCGGAGTTACAGCGGGCAAACAAGGCACTCGAATCCGCGGCGGTCGCAACATCGGAAGCGGATATGACGTCGCTGGCCTATGTTGCCAAGGTGCGTACCGACACGGCGGTCGCCATCGCTGACCGCAAGGCCGCGAGCGAGAAACTGAAGTCGCTGGGCAAAACCAAGGACCAGATCCTGTTGTCGGCCCGCGAGGCCCAATTGGACGCCCGTGAAGCAGAGCTGCAGCGCTCTCAGGCAGATGCAGACTCGCTGCGCAGGGAACTGCTCGCACTGCAGGCCGTGAAAACGGAACGCGGTATGGTCATGACACTGGGTGATGTGCTCTTTGCCACCGCCAAGGCAGACCTGCAGCCGGGCGCCGACAGTACCATCCAGCGCCTGGCCGGTTTTCTTGAGGAATACCCGGAGAAAACCGTCTTGATTGAGGGCTTTACCGACAGTACCGGCGGGGCCGATTTCAACCAGGGTTTGTCAGAGCGGAGAGCGCTGGCTGTGCGTCAGGCACTGGTCAACGCCGGTGTGAGCGCAACGCGCATCAGCACCGAAGGTTTCGGCATGTCCCGTCCTGTGGCGGATAACGCGACAGCGGAAGGGCGGCAGATGAACCGTCGCGTGGAAATCGTGATTCAGGACTGATGCGGTAAGGGCTGGTTTGCCAGCCCTTGTCCAGCAAACTGTTACTTATCCGCCGAGAATAGACCCGTTGAAGGTGGTGCCGGAGATATGAATTTTTGCCGGTCTCTCCGAGTCGCATTTT
>TARA_R110000772_G_scaffold268718_1_pt1 | contig 23183 bp, 23 predicted proteins | sample TARA_R110000772 | Tara Oceans TARA_R110000772 (sample SAMEA4397948) | marine metagenome | biome: Polar Biome; feature: [SRF] surface water layer (ENVO:00010504); material: water (ENVO:00002006), including particulate matter (ENVO:01000060) such as... | depth 5 m | reverse complement strand
GGAATCACAATCCGGGGCTCTACCAACTGAGCTATAGCCACCACTGAGTTTACTTGAAGCGCCTTGTAGTAAGGCGCGGAGAGTATATTGCATTTATGCGCAGATTGACAAGAAAAATCTTCGCTTTTGATTGTGTTTATACACTGTTGTGTCTGTTTTACAGTATTTGTGCAACTAATCTGCAACTGATTTTGAGATAACCCTAAAGCCTTTTAATTCTCGTTGCCACATACTTAAAGTTTTTGCCCTTCTTTCTGCGGTATTTTTGCTTAAAGAAGGACATTGCTCAATTAGAAAAGCTGTCGCGGTTGTAGGGTCTAATTCATCAACAGATTTTTTATCATTCCATTTTAACCATGCCCAACCACAATCACTACTTTCAAATCTTATTGCCGCTATGTTCATTCTCTGTTCATGGCTCATAGTTACAAATTGATATCCAACTGAATTTATCGCATTGTTCCTTGATAATAAACCAAGCACACGAGCTGCATGGAGATAATATGCAACTTGTCTTTCTGTTGTTAAGTTTATACTAGAAGGAGTTATGAACTCTCCTTTACTCTTTAATTCGACTACTTTAAAAACTTTCGAAAGATCGTTTGCTTGAGGCACTAAAGAGCTTGAAATTAGTGACGATGATTGATCTTTTAATTGGCTTAAAGATTCTAAAGCATTTTCTTTAGATATATTTAATTCAGCTTCAAATTTATTCTCAAGGCCAAACTGGATTTTAGCTTTACCATCGATAACTTCCTCTAAAAGTGTCTCAATTGCACTAATGTCAATGCCTAATTCCATCAACCTTGGAAAAGGGTTTTGTTCTTCGTTTAATATTGCGAAAATTGTTTTTATAATAGGCAAACATTCATGTATATTCGGCGCTTTCAACCTTAAGATAAATGAGCCTCGTCTAGCATCTATGGGGGTCAATGATTTATTTCTAATATCCAAACTTTTCAAAACGGATTGATATAATGATGAAAAGGCATCAGAAACTTTAGATATCGATGCTAAATCAGGAGATAACCTACCTGCAAATTGTTTAATATATAGTTCTGTAATATCTTCTTCACTATCAACTATATATGTCTTGGATAGGTTATCTGACATTTCAATATAAAATGTACTTGGAGGTAAAATCTTGTCTGTTAACGATGATGGTAGACACTGCTGTACTTGGGATAAAACACGATCATCAAAAAAAGTTTCTACCTTAAATACTAAATCATTAGGGTATATAAAAACATCGCGTAACTTTATCTTAGATTGTTCTAATTCTTTTAATCTATCAGAAGTGACGGGGGCGTATAACCACTCATCACTTTCATCATTAGATCCGATCCAAAATGCTATATAACAAGTACCCACTCCGTTTATGGCGCTAAATAACCTCGGTCCTTCATAGTATTCGTAGACATGAAAAATCTCTAACTTTCCAAAGTAAGCGGAGTTAGGAAGTATTTCCATTATATCTCCTCCTTTAATACTTCAAAAATAGTTTGAGGTTGAGCGGATGTTAAATACCAAACAGTATGATGTGTTGGTTCAAATGTTTCCATAGTCATACCGAGAGAAGGCTCTAGAACACCTTTTGCAACTTTTTTACTTCTAAGGGGAGGAAATAGCTCCCGTTTCTTTAGAATATCTTTTAAAACTCTGAATTGAGATGTCCCACAGGCACTTATTAAAGCGCTATTAGAAAATTTTCTTTTTGGATATTCTTCATAAGTAGAGCGAAAGTCTTCTCTTCTAGGAGGGTGATTATCTACTAATCTAAAAGACAATCCCTCAGTTACTACGGCTTGAGAAGGAGGTGTGTTTTCAGGAAAATATTCTGGCCAATCCGCCATTAAACTACTCATTATTATATCTATTTCGTCCATGTATTATGCATTTTTATCATATTACAGGGATTTTTTCAATATTTTCCAAGCGTTCAATAGTGTGGTTTAAAGAATCTATAGATAAATCATTACCATAAAACAATCTAGATTGACTAATAGCTGAAACACCGACCGAACCCGACCCCATAAAAGGATCGCAAATTATTTCACCTTCATTAGAACTTTGTTCAATCAATATATCCATTAAGGCAACGGGCTTTTCAGTAGGATAACCTCTATATACTCTTGGTACTTGTAAAACATCAGGTATAGCAAGGTTTTTTAATTTACGTTTACCTTTTTCAAAGAATAGAATAAATTCATATCTAGCACGATAATGATATCCCATGCCTATTTTCATTTTATCCCAAACTATCGGTTTCCAAAATTTAAATCCACATTGTTCACCTATTGGCTTTACGATAAATGCAGTTTCTTGGTCACATAGTAAATAGAAATGACTGTTATTTTTCAATGTTCTATATATTTCTGTAAATAACTCTTCAAATCGTGTATTAGGGAATATTTCAAACCAGTTATTACTTGACGATTTACTATGTTTAAGTCGTGTTGTAGTACCTATTTTTCTATGCTTTTCTAGGGACTCATAAGGTGGATCTGTAATGACTAAATCTAAACTTTCATCAGGTAGTGATTTTAGGAAATCAACAGCGTCGTTTTGACTTATTATTAAATTACTGTCCATGAATCGCCAAATATTTGCTGTATATAGATCCAGCATAATACACTAAGCACGTATTTATTCAAGTTAAGAATATATTTTGCTTAGTTTTATCACCCCTAGAATCTAGCTAGTCTATTCAATAATTTAATATTAATCCCAATATAGGCTTTACAAAACCAAGATGAATGCAAAAAATATTCATTAAATTACAATATTACAGTTACTTAAGATTATTTGTTTTTTATATGCCAGTGCCTTTTATGGTTTATGCAAAATACTTCATGTATGCTCTTTATAAAGTAACTAAGGGTATATGTATATGAAAGAAGTAAAATGTGAATTTGAGCATAGTTTTGAAAATGTATCAGATGTCAAAAACGTTTTAAGCAATATTGGTGCAACTATGGCTGTGTTAAAAATGCTGCCAAAGAACGCGAATGACAAAAACCAAGTTTACATTGCTTCTGACCTAAATATCCTGCACCCAACATTCGCATTGACTTTCCAAGAGCGAGGACAAAGCGAAAGTACCACTAAAAGGCAATCAGACCCTAAGAAAATGATCCCCGAAGCGGTATTCGATAGCTTTCATTGGTTGACTAATGATTACAAACAAGTTCAGGCTAAAGGTGTTAAAGCTATTTTATATGCACAATACCCCGAAGCAAGACTCTCAGGTTTTCAAACTATAGAAAATACCATGCCGCGCTCAATGTCTATTGAATACACTAAGCAGGCAAATGTTCCCAAAAGGTTGTTAGTGCTAGCACAGTTACCCGGTGGTGCAGCCATTGGTATTATGGTCATTGCTCCTAGCGATAGCTTAATCGATGAAGTAAATAACCTACCTAACTTCAATGGTTCTAGAATTTGTAAAAAGTTAATCATTGAGCAAGATGGAAGCACTAAGTTAGCGAAAATTCTTAAAGGTATTGTTGGTAAAACATTTGATGGTTGTCGATATGATAAACATGGCAACACTATCCCTTTTAGGGGCACTCAAGTATGTGGTTACACCCTTGAACATGCTTGTGAAATTATTCCTAACTCTGATAAGAATGGTGATATTTTCGGTATTGAATTAAAGACCCATACCCAAAAGAAAGTAACCTTATTCACTCCTGAGCCTGACTTTGGCGATTATAAAAACGATTATGCATCATTTATGAAAACCAATGGCTATCAGGATGCGCAGGGTAATTGGCGACTTACTGGAGTGCATAAAGCAAATATATTAAGCAAGAAAAGTGGCCTAACTTTGAAAGTTAGAGCGAAGAAGTATGTCAAAGAATCAAAGGAATGGATCGAGACAGATTACGATCCTGAAACATGCTCAACTGCGAAAATGGACTATATGGAAGTTGTGCTACTAAATTCTGAAAATCATATAACCGCAGGGTGGAGTTACGAAAGACTGATGAACTGCTGGGGGGCTAAACATAATGAAGTGGTTTATATACCTGCTAGTAAGCAAGAAAACTCTAATAAAGAAAAACATAAAGAAGGTTATGAGTTTGAAGTTACGTTTGGTGAAACTATCATGTGGTGTAAAAACACTACTGCTGACCAATTGTTTAAAGCTATTCATGAAGGAACAATCTTTTTAGACCCTGCTCCTAAACTTCATGCTACCGATCCAAGCCAGAATAAGCGTCGCTCTCAATGGCGTGTGAACGATATAGCAAAGGCCGCTACAACTCTGTATAAAGAAGTATTATTTAGAGAATTAGCTACTGAATAATATAGATATCTAAGTAAAGTTAATCTATTCTATAAAAACACTGATCAAACGATCAGTGTTTTACTAGCTTTTGGGAAGATAATTAGTTATTATTTCACACAAATGACCCAGAGCTAGTTTACTTATGCATCAAATCAAAATAAAAGAAATCACCTTAGGTGATAAATTCGAAGATGAAAGAGTTGAACAATTAACAAAAGAGAGTCATCAATTATTAGGTTTACTAATTGAAATATATGGACAAAAAGGACTAGCTGAACGTCTATCAAAATTAGGTGTTGATGGTTTAGAAAGAGAAATATTAAATAAGTGGTGTAAGAAACCAGATATCAACCCTATTATCATCGATGAAAAGACTAAGATAAAAATCCGCAGCGCATTACTACCCGATCGCCCTAAACATTACGACAATCCAGATTTTAAGTTTATAGATTTATTCGCTGGCATTGGTGGAATTCGTAAAGGCTTTGATGAAATAGGCGGTAAATGTGTATTCACCAATGAGTGGGATGCTTATGCTAGAAGAACTTATTTAGCAAACCACTATGTTAGCGATTCAGAATTACCATATTTCTTAAACTCTCCAGAACAAGATCAGGATAAAAATACAGGGTTTATGGATCTACAACAGATCACCCTTAGCCAAAACGAACTAGCAACAGACAAACAAGTAGAAGATAGTATTCACTATCACATAGAAGATCATGATGTGCTGTTAGCTGGTTTTCCATGCCAACCGTTTTCGTTAGCAGGTATCTCTAAGAAGAACTCACTTGGTCGTGCTCATGGCTTTGAATGTGAAACACAAGGTACGTTATTTTTTGATGTTGAACGTGTACTAAAAGTAAAACAACCAAAGTTTTTTGTTCTAGAAAATGTTAAAAATTTAAAAGGCCATGATCAAGGCAATACCTTCGCTGTAATTATTCGCACTTTAGACAAACTTGGCTATTTCGTCACTGATATAACAGATGAAAACACTAATATTGAAGATGCGATTAAGTCCGTCAGAAAACGTAAACCCGAACCAACAATTATCGATGGTCAACTATTCACACCTCAGCACCGAGAGAGAATTGTACTTGCAGGTGTTAGAAAAGATATAAGCGCTCAAGGTCTAACATTAAAGAATATTACTCAACATGTGCCTGAAAGCCGTCTCAACTTAACCGATATAATCGATAAAGTTGTAGATCCTAAGTACACACTTACTGAAAATCTTTGGGGCTATTTGTTCAAATATGCATTAAAGCATCAAGCAAAAGGTAATGGCTTTGGTTTTGGTCTAGTTGATCCAAATGACCCCGCAGTCGTTACTAGAACTTTATCAGCTCGATACCATAAAGATGGCTCTGAAATATTACTCAATTATCAAGGTATACCAACAGAGTATCTTACAGCAGCTAAATTAGATCCTATTGAAAAATTCGATGCGAGTTATAGAACACCACGTAGATTAACACCACAAGAATGCGCAAGGTTGATGGGATTTGAAATTCCAGTAAGCCATCGTAAATCGAGTGACACAGATTTTATCATTCCAGTGTCTGATACTCGGGCATACCGTCAGTTTGGTAATTCTGTAGTAGTACCTGTATTTAAGTCTGTTGCAAAGTTGATGGAGCAGCATATAAAAAATGCAGTTGTAAGCAAGAAACAAGAAAGCGCGGCTTAAAAAAATGGCTGTATCATGCCTCTTACCCCCAATAGAGAAGTTACATGAACAGCCAAACTCTTATTTTATAAAAGCTATAGCAGTTTTACTCTTACGCACTAGGCAAACTTTGCGTATTTGAAATGCTACCTTGCAGCAAGCTTAAGCCTCTAATGCTTTGACGGTCTAGTAAAGGCAAAGCCCTTGCCGAATCAAGCCCACTTGAAACAGTAAACATATCAAACGCATTTTGGTATTGAAATGATGGAAACTCATCTAAGATGTATTCCAACAATTTTAAGCTGTATTTAGTCACCGGAACAGCGTGATAAACAAGCTTAGCGTCTTTTCTTTTAGCATTAGCAATATCATCAAGACTAGTTTGATAACCTTCTGTTGAAAGCCAGTTTGCTAGCTCTGTGCGAGAAGTCGCTATATTTTCTAATCCCCATTGCTCGCGTACAAAAGCACGTAGGAATAAGCGCTTTAAAATACCTTCAGAGCAATCATGCTGTACGCTAATACCTCGTTTACCCTCGGTTGTTATATAACTAAGGAAAAAGTCTTCAAAGCGATAGAAATCATCAACCGTTTTTAAACAATTTGCTTGACTATTAGCTTTGTCTATCTGCTCTTGGGTGTATTTTAATTGACCCTCTGCCAATTTAGGGTAGTTAGGCTTACGCCAACCATCAAATATTGCACGAGCATATTGCATCTCTTCATCAGTGCGCCAAGGCATAGTATCAAATGCTAAATGCTCGCCACCACGTACTTTAACCATGCGAGGGTTTATTGGCATACGCTTCATATCGTATTCAAGGTTAAGCAATATTTCCTTTTTAATTTTTATTAAATCAGACTGCTTAGGCCACTGCTCACGCATAGCGATGAAATGGCTACTATCAACTTTTTTACCGGGGTAACGACTTAAAAATAACTGTAAAAACCATTCGTTTTTATCATAGTCTGTAATAAGTTTTTTACCTTCATGCTCTTTAGGCATTTTTACACCAGCTTTGGCAAGAACAATTTTTTTATCATCACTGCCTACACGGTCATCGGCAATCTCAACAGTACATTGGCCTCTAGTCTTAATTGATACTAACTGCTTAACCCAATGCTTGCGCTTAAGCATCGACCCTTCAACACTATTTTCGCCATCAATTACATCACACAATTCTTGATATCTGGTACAAAATGGACCAGATAAGTCTAAATCAGGTGCATCAGTAAGCAGGCCATCAGTTGTTGCAGATATAACTTGATATGAGCCTCTACTACCACTATTAATTAATTCGCTAAGTGTAGTTCTGACTAGCCCCGTGACATGACTCGCTATATAAGGGTTAGCAATAGGGGATGGCGAAGATGTTTTGCTATCGCCTTTTTCAGTGTCAAAAAATGAAGTTGGTCGAAGTGTCGCAGTTTTACCATATAAAGTATTACCTATACTTTTTACAAATTCTGCAAGTAAAGCATCACCCGATTTATCATATTTTGCCCGTGCTTCCCGAACCCAACGAACAAACTGCTCAAATATTCTAGGTTTATCAGTTTTCATCGGTACGATTACGCCGTGAGTAATTTTAATATCCGCTTTAAGACTTAATGCCATTTGAATTTCCGGTGCAGTTGCATAACATTCACCTTCTAATGGCGATACAAGACCGTAGTTTTCAGTTCGCACAACAAAGTTTGGGTGCTTAGTGTTATCAGGGAACTTAAATTTAAGGTGAGCCACACCGATTACATGACCGATAAAGTCTGTTGGTTCCTTAGTTTCATAACAAGCAGCGTAATCAAGAGGGTAAATATCAAGCATGCCTATGACGTAAGCCGAAGCGAGGTCGAAGTCATTGAATAAACCTTGCTCTGTTGGACCAAAATAGCATGATGTATTTAAACCGCCAGCAAAGCCATCAATAAAGAACTGTGAATGATATCGGCGTGATACAGTTTCAACTTTACGTAAACGCCTTCTAACTTTGCCATTTAAACCATCCCATTCTTGAGATTGAATATAACGAACACCAAAAACTTCATTAAAGTAATTTTTATCGCCCATCAACGAGCGAAATAGAGCAACAGCGATACCACCGATAGTTGTCGGCATTTTACTGAGCCCTAATTCATTGCGCACAAATTGATTAATCACCAAGCCATAAACAACACTGATCATTGCATCGGTAATGCAATACTCTTCTGCTAAATCAGGACAATCATTAATGAATTTACTTATTTCTGCTATATCATACGGGTACGGGATAACGACTTTATCAAAACCAAGCCAGTCGCCTAATGCCGAAACACCTTTCATTCCCGGGGTTAACAGTAACGTGTCTACAAAATTAACAAAGGTCATAAAACAACGTCGATTGCAATCAGCCATGACAATTGGCTCTGGACGATACCGCCTTTTATCACCATTACCCATGCCCCAGCCATTTTTCATCGAATCGATATCCTTTTTAGGGTTTCCTAAACGACCCGTTATAGTGCCAGCAGTACCTTTTACTTGATCAGAAAATTGCCAAAAATCAGACCAAGAACTCACATCAGCTCTCATAAAATGTGAATAGATAAAAGTAACCGCTGGCCAATCTGAAATAACGCCTTCCTTTTTAGCCCAGTGCAATATATTTCCGAATAATTTCTTGAAAGTCCAACGGTACTTTTTACCTCGACCATCAGGATAAACTACACCTTTAAGTACTCGGTTCATTGCAATAAGATAAAAGCCATACATCAACACATCGTTTTCGCCAAGTTCATCTTTAAACTCAACATCACCAGTAGCTTTGTTAAACTCATACTCGGTATCAAAACCAATATGTACATTTTCACCACGACCTTGCAATACCTTTTCAGGTGTAGACATCGCATCTTCAATATCTCTTTCAATATCAAGTTCAACTTTTTTCATAATATCAATGTAATTATTATCATCTACATCAAGGCCAAAACGCATCGCATCAAACGCGCCTACTTCATATTTTACGTTCATAATTAATTCCAAATGAGTAAAGAAAAAGCCGGGAGTCAGCCCGGCTTTGATTAGTAAATAGAGGAGGGAAAGTTAGTTATTTTGAAAACTTTTTAGGTTGCTCTTGCTTCGCTTGCTCAGAACTTGGTAGCTCGAAGTTCATGGTGTATGGCGCTTTATTGGCAAGCGCCTCTACGAATTTCAGTAACTCTTCGAAGTAGTGCAATGCTATGACATTATCGGCTTCTCTAATAAAGCCTAATATATGCCCAAAACGATTCTTCACAATTACACCTTTATTAGGTATATGCGTCATGTTGTCTACTTCACTGCCGTTTAAAACGATATTGCCGGGTAATCTTGTTAATGCCATGATGATTCTCTCTTAAAATTAAAAATATGCTGAGACGCTCTCAGCGAATAAAAATGAATGTCCCTCCTCCAAGGGTGTTACAAATAGCTGTCACGTTTAGCTTTTAGTCATTACCACCTCCCACTCTTTAATTGCTTCAAGGGTGAAACGGATTGAACGACCAATACGTAATATTGCAGGTAGCTTTTCTGGTGCTCTTGTAACGTCTACTCGAACGGTAGCTTCATTTAAGCCATACATTTGTGAAAATTCAGGGATGGTTAATACATGCTTTTGCATTGTTTTATTCCTCAAGGTTTTTGATAAAAGATGTTAATGATGAACAACCAAGCAAAGACTCAGCTGTGTTGGTATTGGCTTGAACTAAACGCTCGTTATTGGTTAGCGTATAGATCAGCGTTGTTTTCAAATCGGCATGGCCTAACATTTCACGAACTATGTTTAAATCACCGCAAGCCTGCATTTGGCTTGTGGCAAACCTTTTTCTAAGGTCATGCGCATACCAATGCTCTGTGATGCCTGTTTTATCGGTAATAAACTTACGTAAATAGGTAATACAACGAGTAGGTTTGCCAATATGTTGATTCGGAATGTGGCTAGGGAACAAGTAAGTTCCATCGCTATATTTTAACGCGAGTTTTACTATTTCAATGGCAATAGGGCTTAGATAAACGGTTAAAGGTTTACCTGATTTTGATGTGGGAAATCGCAGCTGCGTGTAGTCACTGTTAAACCAAGACAACTCAATAGAACGTATATTTCCTTGGCGCTGACCACTGAATAAGCAAAGCAAAACGGATAGAGCCATGGTTTGATTTTTATACGTAAACACACCTTCAATTAAAGCTCTTACTTCTTCTTGTGCTATTAACCTTGTTCTACTCGGGTTTTCTTTTGGTCGCTTAATACCTTTACAAGGGTTTCGTTCAAGCAAGCCATTATCGACAGCTGTTGAGAAAAACCTACTGTAGGCCGCTAAATATCGCGCCAAAGTAGACGTTTCACGCCCTTCGGTTAGTTCATTAAGTAATTTAACTATATGGTGTTTTTCTACCGCACTTAATTTGTAGTCACCATATGCATCTAACAACGTTTCAAGGCGTTGCTGAAACCCCTTGGTGTCCTTATGCTCAACGATTGACATAGGTAAAACCATATCTAAGTAATGCTGCCTAAGCGTTATATTTGATACCGAGTTAATACGGTCATTTAGTACGTCAGCGATGAAATCAGATGCTTGCTTATCAAATTCTTTCCACTTTAAGTCAGGTACATGACCAAAGGTTTTGAAATAATTTTTATTCTTGTGTCGCATATTCACAGCTAGTGCAGTACATGTTCTACGCACGATAACGAGCTTGCGCTTATCTCGACCATAAAAGGCTTCTTCTGTTACGCTAAAACCTCGCTCCGCTAGTTGCGTCATGACGGTGTGGTTTACAATTGGTAGTTTTGTTTTCTTCATGTTTACCTCTACTACATTTGGGTTTGATGTTTCTGGGTGGCCGCAAATGTAGTTAAATTCAGTAAAGAACTTTAGCGAGGTAAAACTCAATGTTTTTTATAATTGATTCATGTCAGTGATAAGTCTATAAAACTATGGGGTACAGCATGGTTTTGTGTTTTAATAAAAAGTGGAATTGATTCATTTCTACAAGAGGTGTTAAGTACAAGTGAAAAAAAATATAAAGGAAGCGCTATTTTTATTTTCTGCCAAGTCGGCATTACTTATTCAAGATAAAGATTCAAAGACGGGATTAGCTGTAAAACAGAGTGATACAGTACAAGCCATCGAGACTGTGTATTACCTAATACATCGTTTTGAAATATCTCAGCGAAATGCACTGTCTCTGCTTGAACTAATTGTAAAAGATCTAAATTGGAATATTAAGATTCCGAGCCAAGCAACGCTATCTCGCCGTATACCAAAAGAAAGTGATACGTTACCTGTTATATGGCATAACCTTGTCATTGGCGATGATAATGAGATCAATAGCGTTCGTGAAACACCTAAAAACAATAAGAATGTTCAATATCAAAACCATTTAATAACGGCAGAATTAACAGATAGCCATGTACTTTTTAGGAAAGGAAAAGTGCTATTTAGAAAAGGAGGAGTTAAGTATTTACGGCTTAAACAATTATCAAATATATCACAACCAATTAACTCAAAATATGAAACTAAAAAACCACGACTGTTAAATGATTGGCTTACAGATAACCAAGAATTAATAACTCCCTTGAATTCTCTTTTTCAATTAACACCAGCTAAATTATTTGATTCATTGATACCGCTATTTCCTCGCAGAGCACAAAACGGCGATGAATGGTTAGAAGATATTTTCAATGATTATGAAAAAACGAATAAAAAAAATGAGCTAATTAGTGAATTAATTCGACCTGAAAAGCCAGAGAAATACCGTATTTTTAAAACACCAGACACTGCATATAGTGCAATGTTGATAGATCTATATTTCACCAATAAAGATAGCGAACCTGAATTAATAAGTTTTATATGGTTACGATGTAATAGAACTCAGCTTAATTTTATTGGTTATTTTGAGCGATTTGTTAGGTTGGCAATATACTCTTCTTTTTCAATCCAAATTAGTCGTCATAAAAAAACAGTCAGGATGCGAATATTAGCAGAAGACAAAGTTGCTCAGTCACCTTTATACGCAAGCTTCCCACACCAACATGATGAAAATATAGAGTTCAAAGGCTGGGGAAATTTCGCATCAGACTTACCCTTTAAAGTTGATGTGGAATTAGCAAGTGACGTGTCGGCTAAGCATCCTGTAACTAAAATAACACTTGAAAATGATGAGCCATCAGACCGAGCAATGGTACTTAAACATATTAAACAATGGCTTATCTGGAATAATAATAAAGCAAAATTAAATGATAGCGATGTTGATTTTTTCTTCGGTGAAATGGAGCAAGGATTAGTTTCCAGTTATGATAAAAGTGAAGGTGTACTCGCCACGGTAATTCACCCTACAGATAAAGCAATGCCATTCATGCGAAAAATCAAATATGCAGATGAATAGTACCTATTCCCCTACGAGTAAATCCTACTTTTATCTATCACACTGTTTTATAAGATATTAGTTTATAATTTAGGCTACTAAGATAAATTATAAAAAAAAAAGCCATTGAATAATAAAAAAGCTAACCCATTACAGGCTAGCTTTATCATTTGGAACATATAAACATTTAAAAGAACAGCCACCAAACACCTATCGCAAAGCCAAACAGTGTCACTTTAGGCGGTAATTCTAACAACGCTCCGACGATAAACGTCACAACAACAAAGGCAATAAAACCTATCAATAGAGATAACATTAATCACCCCACACATTTAACAAGAAATAATAAGAGAAATACCGCAGCTACTGCCGTTTTAGGGTTATCAACGCCTTTAATCAATGCAAGTACTAATGCGGCAAACAAACCGAAGTAAATAAGCGTACTCATTACTCATTGGCTTCGGCAGACACTTCCTCAATACCGTTTTCAATCTCTTCACCTGCTGAAACTACTTTACTAACAAGTAGCAGCCCGATAACACCAACCACTAATGCAATTAAACTTGCTGGTTTAAATTCACCTGTAATTACTGCCCAAATAGCAGAGCCAAGGAATACTAACGACAAGAGACCACCAAGAAGCACTGCTGTATTATAAATTTTACCGTGTGTTGATTTCGCTATTAAAGCAATACATGTTGCTCCCATACCAATACCCATAGGTATTAAAAGGAGTGGAGTTCCAACAAATATACCTGTAAACAAGAAGTAGGCTGACATCACCCCTGAGGTAACAATCGCGATGAATCTTTTTGTACTATCTTTCATATTGATATTTCCCTTTAAGTTATTAATTTTTATTTTACTAATGATTGAATTGTAACTAACCACCACGACAGGTTGTGACGATCAGCTTCATGTTGTTCAAATAATTCTATAAGTTGTGCTATTACTCGCTGGCGTATAACAAAACACCTAGCGTGATTCACACGGATACGTAAAAATTTCTGCTCACCGCGACATACCGTTTCGAGGAGGGTAGTTAAAATAGTGTGGATGGAACATGATACGTTAGCGAAAAGACTTGGATTAATACTTACCCGTTTGAATACGGGCGAGCGATTAACGTTGGCTGATTTATCAATGGAGTTCAATGTTACCCAAAGAACGCTGCAACGAGATTTCAACGAACGGTTAAACTATTTACCGATTGAACGAGATGGCTCAACTTACTTTATCGACGTTAAATATTTAGGTCGACAAGGTAAGCAGGATATAAAGCCAATTCTTACAATGCTTGGCTTATCTTCAATATTTCCCTCATTCGATGCGTTATCGTTTACGCGGTTAAATGACAATCAAGTTGCACCTTTTCTATTTCGAGAATTAAAAATAGAAGATGTTTCAAGTTACGAAGAAACCTTTAAATTATTAACGTCAGCCATTCAAAATAACCAAATAATTCGATTCTGCTATAAACAAAAGACCTACCGTGATGTTAATCCTTACCGATTAGTGAACGACCGTGGTTGGTGGTATCTAGCTGCAATTCATAATGACACGTTGAAGTCGTACAAAGTTGCTCAAGTAAGCAAAGTAGACGTCGCTAGTCAGCATTTTAAACGCCGTAAAGAAGTAGATGACCATGTTATCGACGGCAGCATGATATGGCTAACAGATTCTCCTATTGAAGTAGTTCTGCGTATAGATACTTCCATCGCTAGCCATTTTAGAAATACCAATATTTTACCTGAACAAAAGTTACTCAAGATATTAGATGATGACAGCTTACTGGTTACATCAACCATCACAAATCAAAAACAAATAATCCCGATATTAAAATACTGGCTTCCTGATATTGAAATTTTATCACCTGTTGAGCTAAAGCAATCACTGCTATATGAGCTTCAATTTTCTATTGATCAGTTATCACGCTAAGAAACCCACTTAAATACAAATTCAACCTGTAGTAACCCTTTATACCCCAATAGAGAAATTACATGGTGTGACATCAATCTGATTTCATTAGTTTAAATACAATTTTTAGCAACGCATGGCCTTAATGTTGTGATAAGTAATCGTAAACTTTATGTCTAACCACATCACCGTTTAATTAAATAAAAAACTACCTAAGATGCTATTAGTTATCTTTTAAGTAGAGAAGAGGACGTATATCTAAGAGCAGATTAAAACGGTACCAAATTGGTATTTAGTCGCTATTTGTTGAATTTTATCCTGAGCTGTAAAGCCATAGCATCACACAACATAAAACCTGAAAATGACTATTTAAAATGCCAACCTGAGTGGTTAGACAAAAATAGCTAAACTGCTAAATTTTGCACTAACAAATCAATAGCAAATAGTTCGTCCGCCAGACTATATATTAATAAATTTAGATTCATTATTAATTCTTAATAAAGGCAAACATCAAAACTATTTAAAACAAAGATAAAACGTAGAACAAACTGTTATCGACTAACCATTAAGGTTAGTCGATTTTTAATCTCGAAAGCCATAAAACTGATATCGCTAAGCAAATTAAAATGACCTGAGTAAATATTAATATTCAGGCCATTTACTGTTAAATCATTTCTTCAATAACATATCCAGTGATACCACCAACTACAGCACCAACCGCAATACCATAAACCCCAAATCGACTACCAAATTTACTGCCAATAGCTATACCTGTAATAACACCTTTTATTGCTCCTTTAGATAAATATTCTTCATCAAAAGGCTCTCGTTTTTTCTTCATTTCGTTATAAATCTCCAATCAAAAGTAAACCATAGTGTCAGCCGTATGATTAATTCGGCTGACCGCTAGGTGTTTTGACAGTGACTCAGTCATTACACCTTTAACTGCTTGGCGTAATGACTGTGATTGTTACCAATAAAATTTAACTTAAATATTTCCTGTCTATAAAAGGGTCAGTAGAAAGTAACTTCTACTTCAAACACCTGCATTTCGACATAAGAAATAAAGTTGGTTAAAAATAATTCTTTCAGTTCCTCGCCACTTGTTTTATCTAACCAACCGCCATAGATGGTATAAACTTGCTCGGCAATAAAACAAACATCTATATCAACGACTAACTCAGGATAAGGCGAACCTTGAAAGCTAAAGTCCGTGACGTAGACAAATTGATAATTAACTTCACCATCAACCATGCACTTGATTAGGCGAACCTCAACAGGATGAAAACCACCTGCACTACTCGAATAATCAGGATCACGAAAGGTTAAAATAATAACCTCTGCGTCAATCTCTGGTGTTAAAACATTGACCAGTTCATCACTTAATATTTGGTAAAGCTTTTCAGGCACAGTAAAACACTGCTTTTTGTTAAAAATCAGCTTCATAATGGGAACCTTGATTTGTGTTGTTGGGTGTATCACTGCAAGCAGTAAACGTATGAACGACTATTTTAAGGTAGGTGTGGGAAGTGGTTTTAACTTGGTTAACCGATCACGTTGATTAATTAATAACGGGTTAACCAAATGCAAGAACTGACTCTTTTCAGATTTCAGTATTAAACCCATTTCATCACAGCGAAGTACACAGGAGATAAAACTAAAATTATTTGCAGATTTTCCGGTAATAATTGCTTTAAATATTGATGACTTAAATGGTTTATCCAGAGCTTGCTGCTCTAATAGCGCAAATATAGCATCAAGGCTAACCCACTCTTTCGAGAACAAACCGCCATTAGAGTTAGCCGTCATTCTTAAATAACGGCATTTATCATCGGTGTTTAATGCCAACTCAAAACCAATCAAACCTTTCGATTTCGCTGATAAAGTTTTCGCTTGCCCGACCAATAGCGTTTTGTACTGACTGTCAGGATCAATATCAGCTTTATCATCCGCTGCAACTTCACCTTCAACGGGTAAATCCGTAATTACTTCATCTTGTAATTTTTCATCAACTCTAGTCGATTTATCAGTGCTAGCCTTATCGCTAACTTTGGTGTTCTTAACTTTTACAGCCATAGTGTTTTTCCTTATGTTAATGGTTATTTTGTTAATTGATTTAATAGGTACTGTGCATCACAGCGAATGGTAAACGGCGTATCAGCGTTACAGATAATTTGAATTAATTGGTCTCTACTCATGTTTATCACCTTGATTGATGATTAACTCTTTCGGTTTAATCAGATATAAACCTGTTATATCGTTGGTTAGAGTTAATGACAGCTGATAATCATCAGGTAAATTTTCCATAAACTCAGGGTTAAGTTCGGCTTGTTCAATAAAGTGGCGCGTAACATCATCAAGGACATTCATGGCTGCTGCCAAATCATCTTGGCGGTTAAAACAAATAATCACGCTTGGATATTCACGCCAAAAATCTCGCGCATCGCTAATAGTGCTAAATGGCTCCACCAATAAATCGACCGCACATTGAGCTGTGTAATGTGCCAATGTTAATTGATTCGCTGATGGTAAATAGTTAATCACTTGCATAGTATTTCCTTGTAGAAACGTAAAAAGCCCACTCCTTTAAACCAATTAAGGTTTTGAGGAGTGGGCTTTTTCAATGTTGTTGTTAAATTAATTTAGCTAAACATGTTTGACAGTGTTTCACTGGTTTGACGCATGGACTCAGTGTTTACCTTCGTATACCGTTGAGTTGATATGATTGATCGGTGCGATAATTGTTCTTGAATAATTCGTAATGAAACATTTTCACTGGCGAGGTTAGAAGCTACAGAATGCCGCAAAGAATGCTGACATATTCCATCACTATTAACTTGTGCTCGTTTTAGTAGTTTGAAAAAGGTTTTACGCGTAGAGCGTAATGGTTGACCTTTAACTCTTCCTGCAAATAAATACGGGTTGTCAGGCTTCAATGGCACATTAGCAATAAACGACAACATCATATCGGTTATATACACCACCCTGGAACCACCGTTTTTAGTCATAGGAATGAAAATTACACGTTTTTTAATATCAATATCCTTGACCTTAATATTAAATGCTTCACCACAACGCAAACCTGTTAGAGCAAGTATTGCGATATGGGCTGCAATAGTTTTATTAGAATATTCACGGCAAGCTTTGAGCAAGCGTTTAATTTCAAAGGTGGTTAAAAATCGAGTGCGAGCATTATTTAAGCGAAATAACTTAACGGGTTTACATATATTTTTGTCAATAACGCCAAGGTCAATTGCATATTTGGTCATGCTTTTAAATATCATCAATACTTGATTAGCAGTTGCCGGAGCATATAAATTGCCGTACTTATTGATGGTGTCCGTCATTTTCAAATGCACTTGCTGAACATCAATGGTGCGTAAGTCTTGGAATAGCATCGATCCAAACTTAGGCGCAATATGAGTGTCATAACGGTAAACATCATCACGCCAACTCTTTTTGCGTTTTTTGATACTCGGTAGGTAGTGTTGTTGAAAGAATTCATCAATGGTTAATCTGGTAGGACAGTTGCGATCAACTTTGGGGTTGATACCCTCGTTTAATGCCATTCGATATTTTTGTGCTAATTTTCTGGCATCGCTAACATTAATATCACCAAAACGACCTAAACCAATACTTTGCTTACGCTGATTAAGCGTATATCGAAAAAGGAAACGCTTATTCCCTGTTTTACCCACCAAACATTTCAAGCCTATTGCTTGGCTATCTGTTGCTTCAAATTCTGTGGAGGGTGAATCGCGCGGTGGTGTTTTTAAGGCTTTTATTGATTTGTCAGTAAACTTGAATTTATTCCCCATGTGTTAATCCTCTAGAAGTTAATCTAAAACAGTAATATAAGGTTCAAATAAGCTTAGTTTCGTTAAAAGGTTGTTGTAATAAAAGTGGTACCCCAATAGTACTATTGGGGTACCACTTTTTACTAACAAATTAATAGATGTAATTCTGCATCCATTAATTTGATAGGAATAATATTATGAAGATTTTAGTAGCCGCAGTAAAAGGCGGTGTTGGTAAAACGGGTATTGCATTAAACCTTGCTACATATATGAGTGCAAAGTGCGTAACCAATGACCTTGTTGTTAATGATAACAGCGGCATTATACAGCTAGAGCCAAAGAGTAGGTCATTACCGCTACATTTCTGCAACAGACAGCCTATGGTGTTTGACTTTGGTGCGAGTTACAACAGTATCGATACTAAATTAGCCCATGCTGTAAAACAGAGTGATGTTATCGTGATCCCAACGTTAACTGATGCTAGAAGTATTCAAGGCACCATCGATACCTTTAACCTGCTTAAAGTTGCAGACAAGCCAATTGCCATCATTATTAATAATTTCACTAGCGATACCAAGTTTAAGCATGCTAAAGATTTCTTAATCGATGCATTAGGTCGATTACCTATTTTTGGTATTCGCACAACCACATTGTTTGAGCGCGTGGCTAAAGACGGCAGCGAGTGGTTTAGTAAAGTTCACCAAGTTAACGGCGAGTATCAGCTTAATAAAACACGTGTAGCCCATGAGCAAGTATATGACGCTATTATTGCTTTAGGAGCTAAGAAATGAAGATGCAAACGCTAGCAGAATTAGAGCAGTCAATCGGTGGCAGGCCAAAGAAGGCATTACGTAAAAAGAAAGTACGGTTAAGCTTTTATCTCGATTTAAAAGAAGCTCAACTACTGAATAAGTATGCTGAAACCCATGATAAGACAATTAGCAAAGTTGTTCGTGAGTTGTTACAAGCAGTGATTAAATAAAGTAGATATTATAGAGATAACCCATGAAGGGTTATCTCATTTTTATATTTTTCATTAAATCACATTGGAAATGCTTCATGATTACGATCAAGTATTACTAAAAAGAAAGCTGAATGGGACTGGAAACCATGAACTCTCAATTTGTTCTGATTCACTCTTAATTCAAAAAAATTTATATCTTCAGATATGAACTTTTCAATAGCTTTTAGCTTAGATTTAATAGCTTCAGACTTAACATCATTTAAATTATACTTAGTATAAGCCAAGCCATGTTTGGGTAACTTGTTGCCAGTTTTATAGACCTGCTCCCAAGTGAAATTATTTAATAAAGAGATAAAGTTTGAAAAATCTTTTAGCTCATTATTTTCCCAATCTGAAAAACACTGCCATTCGGAATCAAAATATTTTAATGCTACATAAGGATTTAATTTTAAAACATTGGAGTTAGATTCTATTTCTTTTGATACAAGCCCTAGGATACTCACTTCCTTAGAGTTCGCTCTTATAGATAACTGTTTCTGTTCATTTTTAATTGCTTCTTTTGGAATTTTCCGTTTTCCATTTTTAGCCATTCAACTTATCACCGTATTTTTCGTTAAAATATACTTTTATATCTTCCTTTAGCATAACGGTATTGCAGCGAGCTTCAGGAGCTAAACCATTTCTAGCATCAATCCAAGGCTTATCTTTATGTGTCATGTGCTCTAAAGTTTTGGCTGATGACTCCCCATATGTTTCAAGGACTTGAGATAAAATATCTAATGTATCATCATCAAAGTCGATTAAGTCTCTGGAAGGAGTCAATGGATCCCAACCGTTCCCGCTAAACTCATTATATACAGAGCGCACAACAGGTCCATGTGCCCATGCTTCAATATCTTCTTGAAATATATCTCTAGATAATAATAGCTGAGACCAAGCCTCTGAATAATAAAGTAGCTTCTGAATTTTTAAATGTGTTACAACATCACCAGATTCTTTATCAAATTGATTTATAAACCAATTTGCAATATCGACGGCGACGTAAGGTTGCTTATATTCCATTTTTTACCTCCTTGGTATATTGCGGCGCAGATTATACACTAATACAACAAGTATTTCATGAAAACTATATTACGTAATGCTTTATAAGTATACAAAATAAAGTAAAGTATCGGTGTTTACACTCTTAAATGTTACGCATATGAGTCTTTAATTCCTCAATTGTTAAAACAGGCGTAGTGCGATGTATCATTGCATGGCAGTTCGGGCAAACAGGAACCAAATCACTAATAGGACTCAACTTATATTCAGCCCGTATTTCAGATATAGGAACGATATGGTGTACATGTATATATGCTTTACCTAAAGATCCATAAACAGACTCAAAATCAAATTCACAAACAGCACACTTATAACCATGGTGTTCTAAACATTTATTACGTGCTTCGGCACTTCTCTCAAAAGTATTAACAGAAATAGCTTTAGTTGCACCTTCACTATATAAATCAGGGTCAACAACCTCTTCGGGTAATGTATCACCTATAACACCATCAGACGCATACCATTTCCCACCAACCCTTTTCAGAAGCTTATCAGTCAATTCAGGCGTGAACCCATCGATTTTAGCTGGTCCATTATCATTTTTATCTTTATTCGCACTTGAGAACTTCATTGGAAATGTTTTCAGAGCATAGCCTTGATCTTCTATAAGTTTAATGTGCTCAAGAGATTGATCATAAGCGGCCTGCTTTTTACCCTCACCATTAAACTTCCAGCTTTCACTTAAAATTAAAGAACTATTTCCAGTGGTATTAATATTCCAAGCACCAAAAATAACAAACTTGTCATCATGGTTTACAAAAGACCAACTCCAATACCAATTTTTACAACTTGCACCTTGAGATTCAATAAACTTCTTTCTGCTCATTTCAATCCTTATTATTAAAAGGGTTAATAAATCTACTTATAACCATGAAACTATCAATCTTGACTCACTTTCAATTTTTAAAAATCACTAAACCATCGCATCTAACTCAGCCTCTGTCATGTAAAGTCCAGAGTGAGTTCCATTATCTATCGACTTTAACGATTCCCGTAAACTTTGATATTTTGGATCTGTTTCAAAATTTGGATTTGTTAAATGCGTAAATAAATTATAAGGCTTATCCTTCAAAGGAGATTCATTCAAATAAAAACCTTCAAAGTCAGGAGCATGAACAACTGTTTTTACTCTACCCTCAGTAGCATTTGCTGCCTCTCTAATTCGTAGGTTAATAGTCCACATGCCATTCTTAGCACCATCCTTCCGTAATTTTGTATCTAAATCATGCACAGCAATAGCCGCAGCTTTAAATTGATCAAATATTTTTATAAATGTTGGAATATTAGCTTTCCCACGACAATTAATTACACAGTGAGAATCCTCAAATTCAGTACCTTCGATTAGGTGTTGATAAGCTAAGTATTCTGTATCACCTTCAACAAGTACCGAGTTATCATAAAAAAAGAATTCATTAACGGTAGGGCAACACCTGTTAAGCATTTTCAAATTCTCTTTCTCTTCATCACTAAATTGAGATTTGTCTGTTTGAAAATAAAATACTCCCGATGAAGAGTTTGATACTTTTATTAATGTTGTATGATCCTGTGTTAAATCAATAAATATAGGAGAATGGGTAGTACAAATCACCTGCCAACCAGCAACTTCGGCAAGTGCATAAATAGCCTTTCTAGCAGCTCTTATAATAGATGGGTGAAGATTTATCTCTGGCTCATCCAAAAGTAATACTTTAGGCGCTCCATCTGAAACTAGTTTAGTCCCTTTTTTAAATTTACCTTGGCTACATAAAGCATTAATTGCTGACCATAAAAATGCTCTTTGAATACCCGTACCTTGATGTTCTAGTGCAGCAGTATAACCATTAGACTCTAGATAAAATTTGCTACCATCCTTGATCGCATCCTCGGGTTTAAATTTTCCAACCCCTGTTTCAAAACCGACTTTAACTGTTGGAAATAATTTTTTAATTTCTGATTCTATTTCACTATTTAGTTTATTAATATCACCTGAGATTTCAGCTTCAACTTCTTTAGCGAGCTTTTCAATTTCAGCGACAATTCCTGCTACTTTACTTTTATCATCTTTCAACATTTTAGCTGCATTTTTAGCCGCAAGATCTTTTACTACTTTTTCCAAAGCATCGTATCCATCTTTGGGATTAACTCGAATTGGAACAGGTAAGCGACTCTGTAATATAGTATCCCAACCACCAGCCCCTCCTTTCTTCCAGTCATTGGTTTGATTGCTAAAGCTATATTTTACACCTTTTTCGTCAGGTGTTCCCCAGCGTATTTGAAATTTAGCACAGTTACCAAACGTGATATCATTTTCTAAATACCACTCTTGACCAAGTAAGTCGATATCATCTGGAGTAACGTCAGTAAACACACCGGTAATGCATATTGCATTACTAGGATCACGCTCATGAAAGTAATCAATATTTAATGCTGTCCCCATGGATACATATGATTCATAGGCATCTAATATTGTTGATTTACAGCTATTATTTGGACCAATTAACACCACTATATTATCAATGAGTATTTTTATTTCTTCATTAATACCTTTAAAATTTTTGATTAACAGAGCAGATAATTTCATTTAAACCTCTTTTGTAATTTATATGAGAATAATAAAACAAAGGAAGAAAATTCTATATTGCAACATAGGACATTGATTCCTTTCAATACGTTGGAATAACTACAATATAACTAATAACTTGATAACTCAATCCAATATTTATTATTTGGATTAGTACAAAATAAGACAGTAAATTTTCCGTGTTAACAAACTTAATCAACCTATACCAATGCTAACGAAATAAGCTGTTTCTTTACCCTGATTGTAACTGTTTAGACCCTGTTAGACGCATTTGTGCAACTAATATGGAACGGAGCAAGTTATCAAGGCGAAAGTCTATTAGTTATGAACAAGGTTCATTTCAGAATATAATCGAGCTGCAGGCTACGGTATTAGTAGGTTTGTTGAATTTTTAAGAAGATGTTAAATCGAGATGAAAGATAGGTTTTCGAGGTCGTGGGTATCGGAATCACAATCCGGGGCTCTACCAACTGAGCTATAGCCACCACTG
>TARA_R110000772_G_scaffold249530_3_pt1 | contig 23396 bp, 14 predicted proteins | sample TARA_R110000772 | Tara Oceans TARA_R110000772 (sample SAMEA4397948) | marine metagenome | biome: Polar Biome; feature: [SRF] surface water layer (ENVO:00010504); material: water (ENVO:00002006), including particulate matter (ENVO:01000060) such as... | depth 5 m | reverse complement strand
ATCCTAGAGTTAAAGCTTTAGAATATGTAACGCTTGGACTTATTGGAGAACTTGCAGAGATCGAAGAGAAGATTGAAACGGATAATGAAGTTTTTTATGAATTAGGAGATGCATGTTGGTATATTTCACAACTATGTAATGAGTTAAACTTTTCACTTGAAGAGGTTTTTAATGAGATTAAAGAGTTTCCAGCTGGTGGAGAGATGTCTCCCTTCCATGAAATCTGTCTTATTGCAAATATCGTTAAGAAAGTATGTAGGGATGAATCAGATAACATCTCGGAAGATAAAAAGGAAAAAATTAGAGGCTACATTATTAAAGCTCTTGATTTCGTCGTAGGTCAACTGGAGGACCCAGAAGAATCCTTTAGTAAGGTTCTACAGTCTAATATTGATAAACTGTCCAGCAGAAAAGAACGGGGAGCAATTAAAGGAGATGGAGACAACCGATAAACAACCGAAAGTTTTAGTATCTATTCCAGTAAAGCCAAATACTCAATGGGTTAAAAATGCTCATAAGATATTTGACGCTCTATCTTATAAAAATAAAGTAGATGGAATTTGGGATGGGGAGTTAGATGGTAAAGTCTATAATAAATACTCTAAAAACTGTCAAGCAAGAAATGGAGCCTTATCTAAATTAACAAAAGATATTGATTATGTTTTATGGGTTGATGCGGACGTTGTAGTTTCTCAAGATGATTTAATAGAAAGACTCTTAGAGATTGACTCTGATAATGTAATTGCACCATTTTGTATTATTGAAAAATGTCCAGAAAATCATTTTAGTTCTCAAGGGGAAAGAGCTTATGATATTGACTTTACAATCGATACGAACGGTAAAAAGATAAATCCATACTATCCTTATCACAATACTCCAAAAGTAGATAAAAAATATCAAATGTCTTGCGTTGGAACGTGTATGCTAACTCCAGCTAAATTATATCATCAAGGATTTAAATATAATCCTAAAGATCCAAGAGGGGATCATACGCAATTTTGTTCATCATTTGCAGATGGAGGAGGAAAGATATTTATGACAGATGAAACTTTGATCGAACATGCCTACCTACCAAAGTGGGGAGAAAGATTCCATTAGAATATGAGCCATTTAATTGAAACTTACAGTTTGCTTTCTGGAGCAAAAATAGGAAAGCCTTACATTTATGAGAAGTTCTTTCCTTTACCGTTTGATAACTATATAACCTTGCACGCACAAGGAAGCACCCAGGCTAAACAGTATGATTACTGGCAAGAAGTGGTTAATATCCTTCGTCCAATTTTAGATAAAAAGGAAATAAAAATAGTTCAAATAGGGGATGGTAATGACAGACAACTATTAGGGACTCATTTTATCTCAGGTAGGACTTGTATTCAAAACACAGCATATTTGCTTCAACACTCCAAACTTCACGTTGGATGTGATAGTTTTCCAGTTCATATAGCGTCAAGTTATGGGATTCCAGTCGTAGCTCTTTATTCTAGCTGCTATTCTAGCCAAGCAGGACCATACTGGAGCGATCCTAGCGAAGCAAGGTTAATGGACACTCCAAAAGATAAGATAGCCTCTTACAGCGACAAAGAGCACCCAAAGTCAATAAACAATGCAAATCCTGAAGAGATAGCTCAAAAGGTTTGCGAACTATTAAAAGAAGAGTTTAGTTATGACTATAAGACTATCTACAAGGGAAATAGATTTGTAAATGGGAATATAGACATTGTTCCTAATTCTTTTAACTCTTTAAAGCATGCTGGAGTAAAAATAGTCAACGTAAGAATGGATTATTTATTCAACGAAGAAGCTCTGAAGAAGCAGTTAGAGATTCTTGACGTAAATATCGTTACAAATAAACCAATCAGTCTAGATATTTTGAATCGTTTTAGGGGAAAAATTAAAAAGATTCTTTATTGTGTAGATGAGAAAAACGACGATAAGTTTATCAAGATTTTAAAAAGAAATAACATCCCATATCAAATGTTATGTTATGCTGACGATTCAAATTTAAACGACTATAAGCTTAAGTTCCTCGATTATGGAACTATTTACGAAAGACACGTCCCAAAAGTTGAAAGTTTAAAAGAGTTTAAAGACATAGATTTGGATAATTTATATTTTAAATCTGGCAAGTTCCTTCTTAGTGAAGGGAAAATTTATCCAGGCAAATATGCTTGGGAGAATGATCTAGCGATTGATAAATTTGAACATACCTTTGTTAAAGCTAAATTGGATAAAAGCTTTAGAGAAGAGATTGAGAATTTTTACATAGCTGAAAAAACGTCTTGACATATTTGAAAGTGTTGCTATTATAACTACATGAAAAGTTCTAAAATAGGAAGAAGAGTTAAAATTATAAATCCTGAATTTTTAGATAGGTGCGGTTATAATGAAACTCTTGAAACGGCGACAGAGAAATTTAAAGAAACTTTTAAAGCTAAATATGAAGAACCAGTATCTTTATTCTTAAAAAAGAGTTTCCCATTTTTAAGTTTTAAAGAACATGAAATTAATACTATTATTTCCCAATTAGCTAAGTCTTATAATAGAACTATTTTAAAATTCGGAGGGAAAGAACGAAAACTTTTTACAAAAGTTATTTCTGAATATAAAAATTTAGAGTGTTCTATTGAAGCTGGTCCTAAAACTCACATTACTGGAACTTATAGCCCAGGACATTCTCATTCTTATTTTGACGAATATGACTGGGAACCACCATCATTATATAATAGAAAAACCCATGTATTTTACGAAGTGTCAATTATTGGAAAATCCTTTCCGCATATTGAAAAAACCTTTCCGCTTAATGGAATGAAGTTATATTGGGTAGAAAAAACAAACTTAGAATTCATAGATTAAAATGAGCACAGAAGAAAACGACACAAAAACAGAAGATACTACCGTAGAGACTCCTGCCCCTAAGAAGAGGGCTAAAGCTAAAAAAGCAGACCTTCCAAAGGATGACAATGGTCAAATTGATTGGGAGTCTCTAATCCCAGATAAGGAATTCTATGTAAACGATGAAGCTTTTACAATATATAAAAAGCCTATTCCAAATTCAACTGAAGGACTCAAACCTTATCAAAAGATCGTTAAGTTAAATGGATTAAAGTATATTGCTAGTCTTAGAGGAATAGCAGATCTTGATTTACAATTTGTTAAAGCAGAAGCTGATTTAGTTGTAGTTAAATATACAATTTATTGGAGGGACTTACAAAATGGAATGGAATCCAACGTATCAATTGGAACAGCTGGAGTTCATTTTCAAAATGTAGATGGAGATATTGGGCAAAGGTATATGGTTGAAACTGCTGAAAACAGAGCTTTTGCCAGAGCTATTAGAAATGGTTTGAGAATTGGTTCTGTATGCAAGGAAGAGATTTCTAAAAGAAGGGAGGAAATTAGAGGTAGCAAAAAAGATTCTAACCAGAATGAAAGTCAAAACGAAGAAACTCCTAACGAAGCACCTTATCCATCTCCTCAAGTTATGCTCGAAAATCTTCTTAATAAATACGAGAAGAAAATTACCTTTGATCAAATTAAAGAGATTTTAATTAAGGAAGATAAGGATGGAGCCGCTTCTGTAAATAAGCCTAAAGATATTTCTGATTCTGTCTGCTTTGAATTAATAGAAAGGATCAATAAAAAGTTTGGACAAACTAAGGAGTAAGATTGGCATAAAAATTAACATTTCCTGAATAATCGTCGTCAGAAGTAAAATAACCAGTAACGTCTAAATATAAAGGAGTTAAAAAAGAATCGTCAACTATTATGCCGCTAACGTCTTCAGAGGACTTAGCGGTAATATTTATTGGATACCCCTGTCCCGAAGGCTTGCCGTCCCAACTAATTCCAGCCGTAGGAGGGAAAACTAATCTAATGTCAAAATCTGTTACATTGTGCCAAACAACGGTTTTAGTTTCATCAGTCGCTGTAAACGTTCCATAGTTTCCAGAGAATTGATCCCCAGCAACTCCGCTAACACCTGAAGATCCATCTATGATAGGAAGTGTTACTTCAAAAATATCGTCACTCCAATCTATTCCACCAGAAGTCTTTGTTACTACTGTAAATACTCCAGTATCCATATTAAAAGGGATATCAAAGTTTATTTGATTACCTAATATATCTGGGAAAACAATACTTGAATCCCCGCTAAAGCCGCTTTCTATATCACTACCTCCATCTCCTTGACCAGAGAACATAATCCATTCAAGAGTTTTAAATCCAGATCCTTGTATAGCCATTTGAGAACTCTGTGAACCAGTAAACGGAATAAGACTATCAATGAATGGTCCCGTTCCAAGATTTGTCCATTCTATCTCAGAAGGATAAGCGTAACTACTTGGACCCATAATCTGAACAGGTCCCGTTTCCGCAAACAAAGGAATTTCTCCTTCTAATTTTCCAAAGTTTATTCTTTCAAATTCTCCTGTTATGCCCCCTCCAAATTGTAGATTAAAAAAACCATCTGCTCCGTCTACAGCTACCATTAATTCTGGCATAAAATTTTCACCAAAAATAGTGACTGAATCTCCTTCATATCCTATAGGAGGGTCAATATGGTCTATAGTAATTTGTGGATAAAAATTTGTAGAAGAAAGATCAACTAATTCTTCAAAATCTCCAGACACTCTAATTAATCCAAAAGTATTTCCAGATGGAACTTCCACTTCAACTGTATTTTCATTTGGACCATTATTTATAATAGGAGCTAAAAGATTATTAATTGTTACTTTTTGAATATCTGCAAATCCCTTTCCAGTAATTGTTATGTAAGTTCCAGACATTCCTGTTTCAGGAGCGAATCCATCTATCTCAGGAATTGGATAAAAATCATTGAATATTTGAACGTCCTCTCCTTGACCAGTATTAATGATTAGAATTCTACCTCTTTGTGCTCCATCAGGAACTTCAACGCGAATAACTTCAGGACTCAATACTTCAAACTCTCCGTCTGTATCTCCGCTAGTTCCAGAAAAATTAACGTGGCTTATATTGTAAAAGTTTTGTCCAGTAATATCTACTAACTCGCCAAAGTTTTCAAAAAGTTCATAAGCCGTAACGGACATTTCTAAAGCTCCAGCTGTATATCCTCCAGTTATAGCTTCGCCATTTTGAGTAACGACTCTTAATAGTCCATCTTGAAATCTAACAGGTGGATAAGCTAATATTAGACTATCTGATAAGACACTAAAACCAGAGGATTCTAGATCGTCAAAATAGATATGAGTCACTTCTTCAAAATTCTTTCCAGAAATTCTAACCTCTTCTCCAGGAGAAAATGTATCTGGAATAAATCCCGTTATTTGAGGAGAGATACCTGGATATTCTTGATTAACAGTTAAAGTCGCCTCTACGTTTCTATTAATTGAAGTAGATAACTGTTTAGAGGTAAGATTTCCATCTAATTCTATAACTTCATTATAGTCAATTTCTGGATGTTGTATATTTACCTTAAAATAAGCTTTTTTCCCATTCATTGGGAGATCTTGATCTAAATTATCAACGACCAAGCTCATAGAAGTTCTTTTCTCTTCTACCAATACTCTATCAGGAACAACGTTATCTAACGCTGTTAAATCATTCATGTTATAAGAAGGGCTTACATTGCCTTGATAATCATAACTGAAACCGATTATGTTATCTATACTCCCAAGAGAGCCTTCTGACAAATGAGATATAGTAGCATCCGTAAAATGCAAGAAATTTGAATTACTTTTCCTTTCGTAAGTAGGGGAGAAACTACCTTTTAAATCATCAAAGAAGTCTATAGAAGCATTAACTGTCACTGCTTGATTTGATACACCTCTCATTGAGTAAGAAGAAAGGTAACCACTTTCCATAACTAATCCGCCAAAATCACCAACTATAACTCCCGTTTCCCTTAGTTGAATATAAGGCTTTATCGGGTCATCTCCGCTAATATGATAAGTTAATCTTACCGAGTTTTTTAATCCTCCTTTTTGATTAAATTCATGAGCATGAATGTTTTCTTGCTTTAAAACGCCAACAGAATTAGCATCCGTAGAAATTTGGATACTAGATGTGACTAATTCTTTATTGTCAATTAGAATTTTTAGATTTTTATAGCTTCTAAACATTAATGAGACTTCCTAATAGTGTAAGTTGTTTTGGCGATATTATCAATAGTTACACCAAATTGATTAGCGGTTATTTTAGAGCCTTCTAAATTGAAAGTTTTCATATTGCCCGTTTCCTGTAAGAGGTCTATTCCGTTTCCAGCACAAGCTAAATTTATATCTTTTAATTGAATTGTTGGATTGCTACTATCTAACAATACCCCTTCAACATTTTCACCAGAGTATTGAATAAATTCATAGTCAGATTGAGTAAGGCTTACAACTTCGTTTGACCCATCCAAATTTACTTGAATTGGATTTGATTGTCCGACCGAATAAGTTGGCCTCCATACATTCTGTAAGTTGTAAGAAAAATTTAAAGCTGGCTCTTCTCTATAACCAGAAACGGTATTAACTACTAATCCCCAACCATGAGCAATAGATCTATCAACAAAATCTCCACTTTCTACAGTTTCTGATTCTTGCAAGTATCCAGATAGTTCATCAAATATCGTATAATTAACGTTAGCTTGAATTGGAGAATTGGGATTACCGTTTAAAGAAAAGCTAGAGAGATAACCCTGTCCAGACACTCCACCGATAGAGATAGTGGGAGTAAGATAAGATAGGTCATTAAGAGTATTTTTAATCTCATCGGCAATTATTAAATTAGGTTCTTTATTCATATCAATGAGATATGAAAATTGCAAGAATGACGTTTTAGGACCAGAAGGAATTTGATTAAAGGTTCCAATTTTACCTACAGATTTTATATCAGCTAAAGATGCAGAAGTGCTTAAAGAAGCGGAGTTAGCTATTATCCCCGTCCCTTCTACCTCTATCTTGATTTTATCAAAATTTATCATCTACTAATTCTAAAATTAAAGTCAACAAAATCTCCTAACCCTGGTTGAGTAACAGAAGGAGTTATAGATTGTTTTTCAGCTGAGCCAGTAATTAAAATAGTATAAACTCCAGGAGTTAATCCATCGAAAAAACCATTGTCAAATTCATTATTCCACTCTATGTTTCCATCTACTTGAGTGCAGCTTTGTAAATTTACATCTCTACTATAAAGCCAACACACTCCAGTTCCATTTAAATGACATACGGCTAGTTCTCCGCTAGTATTGTATTCGGTAAGAAATGAGTTTGGATATATTTGAAAATTCCTTTCATCATCTAAAACAAATTCATGTTCTGCACTAAAAAATTGATTTTGTTCGTTATAGACTAACGCAGACGGAGAATCACCACACGTATTACCTGCTTCAAAGTCATATCTCATTCCAAAGAAGCTTTCGTCTCCGCTAACAGAGAAAGGAATACCCGTAAATTCTTCGCTCATCTCCTCTGCATCTCCTCCTATATCTAGTTCCCACTGTTTAGTTGTAGTATTTCTTGAAAAGTCTCCAGTATAAAACTTTCCAGAATCATTACTATAGATATATTCTCTGCCATGATTTTCGACATTATCAAATTCAACGTCTTGCCAATACATCAACCCTTCGTCCGTAAAGTTCCATGAATTTTCAAAAGCTACTTTAGTTTTAGGATGTCTCCAATTAAAATTAACTTGATAAAAGCATTCCTTATGAAATAGATTGTCAATAGTTGAAAGATTTATAACTCCAGTATGAGGTCCAACATCCAAATAATATTGTTGAGCTTGATTATTTGGCATAGATACTATAGGACCGTTACAGTCTAGAGTATTGGGAGGGCAACACCCATATTTCCCTTGAGACCCTCCAGGGGCTCTTCCTGCTCCTATAAACACATTATCTACGGTAAGTAAACCTCTTTCAAATGTAAAATCCGTTGGAGTTCCAAAAAAGTTTTGATCTGGAGATAAAGGACTATGAATTTCCCCTAATCCAGCCCAAACAGCGGTTAATAAAACTGGAGCATCTTCCACCTCAAATACTCCAGTTGCATTTGCTGTTTGGATATTTGCATTACCACCACCGCAACCGTCTGAGCCTTGTGCTGTATCAGCTGAGTCTTCAAAATCTAATTTAACATTTCTATTATCTGTAATAAACGTCCAAGGACTATTTCTTCCTAAATCTGGTTGACCTACATAGCTCCTATAATTTCCCGCTTGTAAATCTCCTTCAAAACCTAATTCGTCAAAAGCCCAATCCATTGAAGCTATAGAACCAGTTTGCTCTACCTCATTTACTTCAATTCTAATAACTTCACTTGAAGACTCGCAATGATCAGAAGCTGTGTAAGTAAAGTCAAATATTCCCGTTCCATTTGAAGTTTTTGGATCAATAATTATACTTTTATTTTCTCCTGCTCCAAATAAAAATATATCAGGGATATCTTGAGCGTCTGAATCTACTATATCTATACCAGTAACAATGGTTACATCTCCAATAGCTAAATAATCATCATCTACAGAAAAACCAAAACCCGTTCCTGTATCTAAATTATTGCTAATTATTACATTATTAAAAAAGCCATTTAATTCTGGTGGCTCATTTAACATACTGACTAAAAATCCTTGAGTTCCAGAGCTTATTCCATCATTAGCAACTGAAACTATAACTGGATTTAGTTCCGCACAAGATAATTGATTTCTAAATAAATGCAACCATCTATATTCTCCAGTTCCTTCTATGATTATACCAGTATTAGAATCTATCGCATCATCATTTAAAGAATAAGCTCCTAAAGTAATACCGCTAAAATCCACCTCTGTATCTGCTACACTTACTTGAAACACTTCTCCAGTAGCGGAAGTATTCATACTTAATCCCGAAGCAGAAGTAACATTCGTAACAGTTGGAGGATCATTAATAACGGTTACGAAAAAGAATTCTTCGTCAAAAAAGTTTCCATCGTCAGCGGTGATTATAAACTTTGCTTCTCCTGTTTGGTAATCTCCCGTTACATTGTATGAAAAATCTCCGCTATATCCAGTCACATGAATATTAATATCAGGAACTATCAAATCACTTTCAGATCTTGCAGTTACTGTAATCCCAGTCAAATTAAAGTCTGGATTTTCATGGGTAACAGTGAAGGGAGTTATACCAACCTCTCCTAAAACGTGAATTGTTTCATTTGAAATTTCACTTATAATTGGCTTTAAATCAAAATTGCAAATTTGAAAATCACAATATCCAGAAGTATATCCATCATTAGCTACCAATCTAACCTCTCCGCAACCCGTTGTATCATGAAGAGGTTGAACATAAACGTGTCTTAATGTTGAATCTGAGCCGTTTGGAGAAACTATTTGTATTCCACTATCTGGAATAAGACCAGTATTTAGGGAATATCCAGTAACATCTATGCAGCAAAACGAAGTATCGTCAGTTACAAAAAATTCTAAAGGCCCATAGGTATCATTTCTCTCTCCAGTTACATTTGCGGGACAAAAAATAGCTGGGATTTCACTAGTCGTCGTATCAAATATCCATCCTTTGTATCCTATCCTAATTTGAGCTTCTGAAGATTCATTTATAGTTTGCTGCTCTGAAACTTTATAAAGGTTCTCAAAGCAATATTCAGCTATCGTTTCACTGCTTTCGTAATCTTTAGCTTTTATATAAAGATTTTTTATAGTTGGATTACATACTTCGTCTCTTAAATTAGTTGCCTGATAGTCATTTAAATCAAATGTAAAGTCACAATTAATCTCTATTGGATAGTTTTGATTAACTTCTATTGGATATCTATTCCCCAATGCATAAACTGGAGACCTAGAGCAATTTATAGACAAATCAATAGATTGTAGTCTATTAGTTTCCTTATCATCAAAGCAGACTTCTAAAGTTCCTGGCGAAGATACTTTAAAATCTATTTCATTCTGTTGATCTCCAGAAGCTACAAACCCTAAATCTCCAGAAACAGAATTAAACTTATTAACTGATATATTTCCTACATCGCCAAAAACTTGAAAACTGCCATTTATTTGAGGAATTTGATTTATGGAAAAAGAAGCTTCATAACTAGTAAGATATCCAGAAACGAACGAGAAATTATCCTCTACTCCAGATATATCTTTTATTAAATAACCATTTACTGGTTTATCTCCAGTATATTCAATGATGGGGTCTTCTGAAATTAGGTATGATGCTACACTAGCTTCTCCTTGTTGCGGACCTTGAAACGTGGTAATTAGACTTTTACCGTGCATTCCAACGTGTTTTACTGGCGCTATATTACTTTGATAACTTAAAGTAACATTCTGAACTCCAGTAATTTCCTCATTCCCAAGATAGAACCTTTGCTTTTCCCTTTTTATTCTCCCTGCCTTAATTACCTGCTCTGGCATTTTTAAATATTACACTTTTTTTGACGATGTGACCCTTCAATTACATTATATCTAAAATTTAATCAAAAATAATCTAAAAAAGTGTATAATATACTAAGGTATAAGGATGAAGGATAAGATTTTAGCTTTTAAGAAAATTAAAGCGGTTAAACAAAGGTATGCAAATATTACCAATGTTTACTGTTCAAGCTCTGGAACTCCAAGTTCCTGCCCAATAGAAACTCAAAACGACATATACAATGACGTTACGAATTTCTCTTCTGGTAAAATTTACAAGAAAAACCACGCAGTTAAACAGGGAGGTTATTTCAAATATGCTCTAATAGATAAAGAATGTGATCTAGCATTTGTAGCAGCTAATTGGGGCGGTATTGCTACAGATAATATAGATGGAGTAACTAGACCATCCTTCATTTGGAAACCTTCTTATCAAGATAGTACGAATTTTGAACCTAAAGTGGTTAAAATAAGCTTTGGAGAAGGATATGAGCAAAGGGTAAGCAATGGAATAAATAATAATCTACTTAAATTTGATTACTCTTTTGAGGATAGAAATCAAAGGGAGACTTTTTCCATTTTACATTTTTTAAACGAAAGAAACTCAAAGGAGATGTTTTTATTCATCCCTCATTTTCCATATGTAACTCAAAAAAGATTTATATGTAGAAGTTGGTCTGAATCAAGGACGTTCTATGATAATTTTACTATAAGAGCACAATTTGAAGAAGTAGCGGCATGAGTTTAACAACGGAAAAAGCAGCTTCTAAAAAAGTCTCTATAGAATGGTCGTCAATTGACCCATCTAGCCTAATTACCCTATTTGAAATAGATGTTTCTGACGTTGGTTTTGATAACAATGCGTCTTTGCTAGGATCTAATAAAATATTTAGGTTTCATAATTCCATCAAACTTATCGCCCAAGATATTTTTTTTGATGGGGAAAAATATATAGCTTCTCCCATTGTGGCTGAAAATTTTGGCAGAAGTGCTAAAGGGAAACAGCAATCTCCAAAACTTACAGTTTCGGTCAACGATACAGGCATACCAGCTTTAACAGACTTAAAAACTCAAATAAAAGAACTTGGAGATTTGGTTGGAGCTAAATTAACTAGAATTAGAACTTTTGTAAAATATATAGATAAAAAAAACTTTGACGGGCAAAGTCCTCCTGACGGATTCTCTCCAGACTCAGAGGCTAAATATCCTTCTGACATCTTCTTTATCAAAAGAAAAACTCTGGAATCAAAGAATACCATTCAATATGAACTTCAATCTCCAATGGATGTTGAAGGAACTAAATTGCCTAGAAGACAAGTAACGGCATTAACTTGTAGATTCAGTTATAGGGGAGAGGGATGTGCTTATGAATTTGATGGAGAGTCAGAATTTTTAATGAGAAAGAATTCTACAGAACATGGGGATGCTGTTTTACCTAATTCCGCACCTCCTGTAGCGACTGCAAATGACGAATTAATTTATGGTAATATAATTACTGATGGTTCGCAACCAAATAATCAAGGAGAATTCGATTTAACGAAAGAGTATTCTAAAGGGAGTTTTATTTATATCCTTAAAAAGAATATTAAATATTATTTTGTTGCAATTCTAAATGTCCCTAAAGGCTTTTCTCCCCCAGATAATAGATACTGGATAGAAGATCAATGCTCAAAATGTATCTCAGGATGTAAACTTAGATGGACATCAATCGGATCTGGACACTTGCCCTTTGGCGGATTTCCTGGAGTAGAGAAACTTGGATCATAATGATATTAAGCGAGATGAATAAAAGTGCTATTAAGGCTCATGCTTGGAAAGAAGCTCCAAATGAATCTTGTGGATATATTTGTCATGATAAAAACAGAGGCATTATAAAAACAATAAAAGGAGAGAACGTCTCAGATACGCCAAAAACTCATTTTTTAATAGATGGATCAAGTTATTTAAAAGCTCTTACTTCAGGAGGTAAGGTAATAGGCTTTTATCATAGCCAAAAAGAAAAGGAACCGTCCGAGTTAGATAAAAAAACTGCAAAAATTCATGACTTAGCTTCAGTTATCTACAGTTTAGATTATGATTGTTTTGATACTATCTACCCAACTGATTACTGCTTACCATACGAAGGCAGGGAATTTGAATTTGGGAAAGGTGATTGTTTCTCACTAGTTAGAGATTTTTATAAAAATGAATTTAATATAGTCATAAATGATTATGAAAGGAGTTTGAGCTGGTTGAACAAAAACTCAAATATCTTTGAAAGTAAATATAAGACAGAAGGTTTTAAAGTTGTAAAGGCTCCAAAACATGGAGATATTATCATGTTAAGCTATTACGGAGATAAAACAACTCATTTAGGTATATATATGGAGCGTAATTTAATTCTTCATCATCCGAGAGGGAGGCTATCTATCATCGAAAGCATAAAAAGCCCAACTGAAAAGAAGATTAAAAAATTTATAAGACATGAAACACTTTTTAACTAATTACGCAAAAGGTAAGATTAAAGAATTTTGCACTGGCGAAATAGAAAGTTGTGGGTTTATTCTATCGAGCAAAAGAGGATTAAAAGTTGTAAAATGCGAAAATAAATCAGACAATCCTAAAGAAAGATTTATGATAGGATTTGAAGAAACTGAATACTATAAATCTTTAGGGAATATAGTGGGATGTTTTCATGATCATCTAGATAACTCTACTGAGTTTAGTAAATTAGATAAATGGGCTAGCGAAAAAACTGGAGTTCCTTATATTCTTTACTCTAATAATGAATTCTTCTTCTATTTACCAAAAGGAAGAGACATTCCATACGTTGGAAGACCTTATGCACCTGGAGTATTTGATTGTTTTAGCTTAACAAAGGATTTTTATAAAAATGAATTTAACATAGAATTACCAGAATTTTATCACGAGCTAAGATATGTTGAAGATTGGAGAAAACACATTAGCACAGTAAAAAAATATAAAGGATCTAGAGACGAAACGATTGTTGAAAGATATTTTCTAGAAAACAATTTTAAAGAAGTAAAGGATTTTAAAAAAGGAGATATTTTGCTTTTGCATAATGGGCTAGCGGTTGCTGATTTAGCTATTTTTACAAAAGGAAACAATATTTTACTACAAGAGTTTGACGAATCTATGTATAGTTATATTGATTCAAAAATTAAGTCAAGACTAAAGAAAACACTGAGACATAGAAGTTTATGCTAGTTTCAATACAATTACATAGAGATTTAGGGGAAGCTATAGGCAAAGAGTGGAACCTTGCCGTTACTAGCGTAGCTGAAGCTTTAGGAGCTATAGAGATATTATCTAAGGAGAAGTTATTCTCGTATCTTTCTAGTAAAAATAAAGTTGGGAAGTATTATCAAATTTTAGTTAACAAGCGTCCAATTGACGCTAGCAATATCACTGAAGATTTAGAAAGTATTAAAGAATCTGATCTTACTATAAATAGAGGGAATTTGAAGTCAATAGATATTATTCCAGTTATAGAAGGGGCTGATACTGATATTATTGGAGTAGTTTTAGGGATAGCTTTAATAGCAACTGGATTAGGAGCGTTCGCGGGACTTGGCTTTACTCTTGGAAGTGGATTATCAGCTGGTTTAATCATTGGAGGTATTGGATTGGTAGCTGGAGGAGTTATAGGACTACTATCTAAACCTCCTGAATTTGGTGACTTTGGAGAATTTGAATCAGGAGGACAAGGATCTTATTTATTTAATGGTCCAGTGAATACAATTAGAGAAGGAGGACCAGTTCCTGTTGGATATGGAAGATTATTAGTAGGAAGTCAGACTATTTCTTCATCTTTAGTATCAAAGGATATAACGTCTGACGCTTTCACAGATACAGAGGAAAGTTCGTTCCAAGAAGATTTAGGAGGATTTTTGATTAGACCTGTCCAAGATCTTATAGTAGGAAGCAGCGTTGGCATAGGAATTCCTGTATTTTCTATGGGCTTATATGCAGTTATTGGCCCTAAATGGCAAAATGCAACTGGAATTGGAACGTGGGAAATTTCAGAAGGGGCTCTTCCACCTGGAATAACTATTTTAACGGCAACAGGAGCAAGATTTATTAATGGAGCTTTAGTCGGAATTCCAACGACAGCAGGAACTTACAAGTTTACAGTAAAAACTACCCAAGGGCTAATTATTGCTACTAGACAGTATACAATGACAATAACATAATATGTTTATAGGAAGTAAAAGTAGTAAAGACGAACAACCAAGGGTGCCAGTAGAAGCTCCAGAAGGAGTTATTTACAATGACGATACTTCAGAAGGATTTCTTTCAAAAGATTTTGTAGAAGTATTTGATTTAATTGGAGAAGGTCTTATTGGTGGCTTGGTAACTGGAGAATATTCGTTTTCTGGAGAAGTTGGGAATATTGGATGGACAAAAGCAGATCCTAAAATTTATGATTTTGCTCCTGATACTGATATCAGATGGTTACGTTCCGTTCATTGGAACGACGTTCCTATCGTAGATAGTGATAATAAATTTAACTTTCAACAAATAGCTGTTACTTTTACACCTGGGAGTCCCAACGGAGCATTACTTGGAAGTGAATCTAACAATCTTATAACAACAAGACCTATAGGAGAAAGACTTAGAGGAGCGCCTGAAGGAGACTCAGTTGATGACCCAGCAAATGCTGATTACGCAAAAACTTATAGAATTTTAAATAAGAATGTTTCGTCAATTATAGTTTCTATTAAGGTAAATCAATTACTAGAAAGCATAGTAGAAGGAGAAACTGCTGGAGACATAAATAGATCAGAAGTTAATTATTCTATTTACTATAGACCAAACTTCACCGACTCTTCTAAAAATGGAGATTGGATACTGGGTAAAGCAGAAAGAATTGTTGGAGCTATTTATCAAAATGGATACGTTAGACCTTCAACAATTGAGTTTATTCAAGATTACTCTTTCGATTATGATTTTATTGGATACGACGTTAGAATAGTAAGAAGTACTCCTGACTCCACCACTACTAGAATAAAGAACACAACATTTATAGAATCTATTAGTGAGGTATATAAAGAAGTTTTTAGATATCCAAATTCAGCTATAGTAAGAAGTAAATTCGATGCAGAGTTTTTCTCAAAAATTCCATCTAGAAAATTTGACACAAATCTTTTAAAGATTAAAATTCCTAATAACTACAATCCGATAGCTAGAACTTATGGTAGAAGTAGTGGAGCACCAGCAGGAACTGATGACTACTGGGATGGAACCTTTAAAACAGAAAAAGAATGGTCTAATAATCCAGCTTGGTGTTTTTACGATTTAGTTACGAATAGGCGTTATGGATTAGGAAAGCTAATTGATGAGTCTTTAGTTAATAAGTGGGTATTATACAAAATTGCTAGATATTGTGATGAGCTAGTTTCAGATGGGCATGGAAAGTTAGAGCCTAGATTTGAATGTAATATTATCTTCAATGGCCAAGAAGAAGCTATAAAAGTTTTAAATGATTTAGCGTCTGTTTTTAGAGCAATGATTTACTACTCTGCGGGAGGTATATTTTTAGCTCAAGACGCTCCAGCTGATAGCAAATTTCTATTTACAAATGCAAATGTTGTAAATGGAGAGTTTAAATATCAATCATCTGCTTTAAAAGTTAGAAATACGGTTGCTATTGTAAGGTTTAATGATAAAACAAACTTCTTTAAACCAGCCTTTGAGGTCGTAGAAGACACTGAAGCTATTAAAAGGTATGGACTTAGGGAAATTCAATTAAGTGCTCTTGGAACCACAAGCAGGGGGCAGGCTAGACGACTAGGAAAATGGGCTATACTTTCAGAATCTCTTTTGACTGAATCAGTAGAGTTTACAGCTGGATTAGAAGGAGAATACTTAAGACCTGGGAATGTAGTTTCTATTAATGATAGATATAGAGCTGGAAGAAGACTTAGCGGCAGGACTAGAAAAGTCGATAATACTGTATCTTATGGGGCTCAAGTCACTTTAGATAGTGAAATAGATTTATTTGATGGAAATATTTATAATCTTAAACTTTTAACTCCAACTTATCAGTTTGACCACGATTCAGATAGTTTTACGAATAGTGACTTAATTGACGAAGTATTTGATAACTCGGCTATTCAGAGCATTCAATTTACTGGACAAACTCAATCAAGCGTAATAACTGGAGATAATGGAGCTGTTACTCAAATTTTATTTGACGATCATTTTAATGACAACGAATTTGAACTATTAAATAATTCAGTTTTTTCTATAGATTTTGTAGATGGAATTAATCTTTCAGGAGTTACAGATGAAGTTTCAGGGCAAACAGAAGACTTTAGAGTTATCACAATAGGAGAGAAAGATAATAAATATAACGTAGTTGGAGTAGAGTATAGAGAAGATATATATGACGCGATAGAAACGGGATTAAGTTTCTCTTATCAAGGAGTTGGAGATACAAGCACTTCTCCCACTGATATAGTGCCTGCTTCTCCCCAAGGTCTAGCTTTAGAAGTTAAGAATGTTAGTGAAAATTCTAAAAAGATTAACTATGCCTTCTCTACTATTACAGACGATTATGTTAAGAACTTCTACGTCTATGTAAGAAAAGGGGCTCAGATCACAGATGCTGACTTAAATACTGAAACTTACTTATCAGATATTTTACCTTTAAACACTAAAGCCTCTACTTATTCCCCATCTGAAAATGGAACATACTACTTTAGAGTAAAATCAAAATCTATAAATGGAGCTTCATCTATTAATACTGCTGATAATAGTATCTATGTAAATGGAGTAAACCCATTGCTTGATATTAATATTAGCTCTCTTAGAACTTCTAAAGCTGATTCTGAATTAAACGATGCTGGAACTGAGTCTTTTGAAACTATTAAAGAGGCTAGCCCAACATTTTTATGGAACATAGGAGTAAATGATGGAGCTATTTTCCCTTCTGATATAAATTATAGAATGACAGCTAGAAAAAGATCTGGCAATAGCGTTCCTAATGGAGTGATTTATAAAGAGATAACTGGATTTAGTCCTGGGGTTGACGGTAGACAATATAATTTTGACATAGATGCAAATGCAGCTTTAGAAGGGGGACCTTTTAGAGAATATGATTTTGTTGTTGAAGCTCATGACGGAGAAGGCTTATCTTCTGCTGGTGGAAACTTCTTAACTGATATTAACAGTTCTGGAAATAGAGATTCTCTCTTTACTGACTCTCAAGGATATGATATAGTTCATGTTAATAATCCAAAAGTTACAGGATTTTTCTTGTCAGAAGTTTTTACTGCTCAAGATACAGCTTTAACTTCGGGACTTACTCATACAGATCAATGGATAGACGCTGGAGGTAACCTTAATATTGATATTATAACGGGCGATTTACCAACAGATATTGAAGGTGGTTTCATGTATTTTAAAGACGAGGAATTTACATCAGACGAAGCTTTATTCTTTGCGGCTAACGGTATATCAAGATTTCCTTTCTCTTTGATAAATGGTCAGTCTCTTTTACAATCAGCTGGAGCTTTATCTAATGAGTCAACAGAAACAGGATGGTTAGCAGCATCATTTTATGATACTTTCGATTTAGCTATAGATCCAGCATCACAACCTTTAGATATTAATAATGTAGTATCTGTTAGTAAGAGAGGATTATACAGCGATTCAGAGCTTAGACTTATCATTGACTTATTTAGTGGTCAATTTGGAGATCATTCTGGAGACGCAAGGGGCTTCTGGGAAAGGTTTGAAACTTGGTCTGGAGATATAGAAACAGATATAACAAACCTTGAATCGGACGTATCAACTCTTCAGTCAGATATGACAACTGCCGAATCAGACATAACAACTCTTCAATCAAATGTGGGCTCAAATGACACAGAGCTTGCTGATCACGAAACTAGAATATCAACTCTTGAAGGTCTCCATCCGTAATAAGGTGTAATAAAAACAAAATGAAAATATCGTCAACAAACACTGTATCAGTAGTAAAAGGATCAAATAAGATCATTTCAAGCTCTGAAGACAATTGGAATGGATTAAAAAAAGGTAGTTCTATTAGAATAGCTAAAGATCAAGTTTTTTACGAAGTAGCTTCAATAGAAAAAATAATGCCAGTTGAAAGTTTTTCAAAGTCTGGGCAAGATCATATAGTATCTATTCCCATTGAGGATGTCCAACTCTTTCAAACAAACGATCAAGTTAAATTATCTTATAAAGAATACGGAGTATCAACTATTATAAAGGTTCTTTCTCCAGGTAAAGGATTCTCACAAGGAGACATTCTTACAACGAATCTAGGGAATCCATCTTTCGATACTGAAACTGGCATGGCTAGCGTTTTAAAATTTAAAGTAATATCGTGCGAAGGTGGGAAAATAAAAAATGTATCTATCGAAAGTCCTGGTAAATATTTAAACGTCCCAGATAGCGTAATAGAAATAGCTGGAGGAACTGGTAAAGGAGCTATCTTTGAATTAGGTTATAAAGTTTTAAACGTCCGTTCGTTTGTTGAAAGACAAATCGCTGGAGTGGGGAATGATGTCAATAAAGCTCATTTAGTTTTAAATATGGACCTACCTAGAGGAGTAAGCGATGGTAAAATTTCAACAGAAAAATGGAAAATTACTTTATCTTCTAATTATGCTGGAGAGACAAACCTTTCTACTGGATATGAAATAGTAAAAGACTTCGCTCCTCATTCAACTATACCTTTAATGTCTCCGAACTCATCTAATCCAGATATGGTTTATAATTTAGGAATGAGAAGGATTGCAAAAAGGCTTTACGATTTAGAGCAAAAATTTAAAAACTTAGAACTTGGATAATAATCCTCCTGGACCTTGTTCCTCAATAATAGTTTCTATTACTACATTTTTAACTTTTTCTCCAAGAGCTTTGCTATTTTCTGCTTTTTGAGGATCTTGCGTTTGGTTTGATCCTTGAGTGTTAGAGCTTACTTGGCCGTTGTTATTTATTTCAATAGAGACGCTAAAGTTATTCTCAGAAGACGAAGATACTTCATCTACGCTTAATTTCTGACTACTTTCAGTCATTTCTTTTAATGACTTATTGTCGTCAGCGATTCTTGTTAAAAGCTCAACGACTTGAGAACCTCCAGTATCATCAGCTCCATTAAAAGGATCTACGCTATTAACTAATCCACCAGTATTAAACCTCTGTGCGGATTTTGCTCCTCTTGAACTATTTAACCCTTCAAAGAATCCCGCTCCTAATCTATCAACGGTTTCTTTATTCATAACGAACTCTCCTCCAGTCAATAAAGCTGGAACGTTATCTACGGGAGAAGACGGACCAAAGATTTTTCCTCCTTGATTTCTTCTTTGAGCATTAAAAAATGAATTAGAAAGAGATCCAGGAGCATGACTTTGACCATTTGAAACCGTAGTTCCAGCTGGAGACCCATTTCCTGAAAAGGCACCGAAACCAGCAGATATGCCAGCTGATAATAAGTTACCGTAAAGTCTTTGTCTTTTAGCTCTTTTAAATTGATTTGTAGCGCTATCCTGTCTCTCTTCAAAAGCTTTTTTATTAGATAAATAACCGTAAAAGTCTTGCTCTGTTCTAAATTTAACTGAATTTTGCCTGTTAATCTCAGACGTTTGCCCTCTAGATGAGAGGTTAGAACTTACGTCAAATGATCCAGACCCTCCACTTACAGCAAATCTATTAGCTAGAATTAAATCAGCAGCTTGTTTGTTATTATTAAGAGCTTCTAAATTTCCTCTTCCTACATTTTGGACAGCCTGTTTACTTAATACATACTCTCCTCCTTGTAAAAGAGCTGGAACATCATCTTTAGTTCCTGATCCCCCTCTCACTTCACCTCCAGAAGAGAACTTTTGAAAAGCCTCCCCTAGCTTTCCAGAGATACCAGCTTTATTAAATAAAGAACTAAATAACGCATTTGTTGCAATACCAGTTGTTACATCTGAAATCTTTTCTAAAACTCCAATCCCGAAGCTTCTAAATGCTTGACTAGCTCCTTGACTTCCATCAATAAAACTTTTAAAAGCAGAGTTGAATTCTGACTTCATGGTATCAGCTGCACTTTTAGCTCCATCTTCTATTTGATTAAAAAAGTCAAATTGATTATATTGGAACCGTTCAGTAAATGCTTTACCAGCTCCAGCTAGATCTCTTTTAGGGTCAACACCATCATTTTTTCTTCTAGCTAGTCTAGCAGCGGACTTAGCAGCAGAAAGTTCTTGTCCTCCAGCGGAATTAGCATTAAACCTGCCCTGAAGAAAGTCTGCTTGTCCAGATGTTTGTCCAGCAGATATGGCAAGTGCGTCTACGGCACGAGTTGTATTAAATACTTTTAAAGTTTCTATTAACTGTCTTTCTGTAGCGTTATTCTCTCTTGCAATTTGTATAGCACTTTTCTCCGTTATATTAGCAGTATCTATACCTGATTCAAGTTGATTAATGGAGGTTTTTAATTGTTTAAGCTGTCCCCTTAACAGAGTTAACTCTTTTGATTCTAAAGATCCCTCTGATGGAAGATTACCTTCTAAAGCGGAAATTCTATTTTGAGCAACTCCTTTTGCTGACCGTAGCTGACCAAGAACTCCTTGTGGATTTTTTGAACGATTTATAGAGCTGAGAAAGCCTAAATTATCATTTAAGATATTGTCTCCTCCTTGTCCTCTTTGCGGAGTTTCAAGACTTTTTTCAAAAGATTGAGCTAAAGCGGTAAATCTACTAGCTAATCCTTTTCTTGTAGTATCTAAACTCTTTAATCTTCCTGATGCTCCTTGGTTTCTCGCAGACTGCCCATCAAAGCCTAAACTAGCCGTTGCTGCCTGTGACCTGCCTTGAGTAGCTTGAATCAGTTTAAGTTTATTTCTGTTTGCGCTCGACGATTCATTTTGACTAGCAATTAATCCTGGCAAATTCGATTGACCAGCCGTTAATGAAGCTCCAAAAGTTCTTTGTAGAATTCTTTCTGATTTAAACTGAGCACTTCTTGCACTTACTGCTGCTATCCTATCAGATCCTACTACTTGAGATAATGCACCACCACCACCACCACCACCACCAGAAGGTAAACCTCCCCCCACTCCTCTTGTTGCTATATTTTTAAATAGAGAGGAATACTTTGAATCTGTTATTATTTGAGCTATACCCCCTCTTTCACTAGCTGGAACGGTCGCTAAAATTTGAGCTATAAGCCTAGCAGATTCTACACCTTTTGGAGTTACAAAAGTTTGAGAACTTCCAGTTGATCCAAAATCAGGTCCAGAAAGCCCTCCAGTTTGAGTTGTTTGAGTTAAACCTTTTAACTGTAATATATTTGATATTTTTCTTTCAGCTTGCGCGGCCCTAACCTCTCCTCCGCTAACTTGAGCAGCATTAGAACTTATATCTATAAGAGATGCGGATAAATCTTTTCCTTTCCCTTTGAAAGCTTCTCTGACTCTTGACTTAACATTTCCAGAGGGTAAAGCTGATATATTCTCCTCAATAGTTCTTCTAGCTTCGGCAATTCCTTCCGTATCTTTAGGGTCGAATTTTTTAACCCTTTCAACTGTTGAAATTATAATCTGTAAACTTTCACTTTGCCTAGTGAATTTCTCTTGTAATTTTTCTAAATTTTTGCTTAATTTAGGAGTTATTTTACTTAATTGAGTCATCGTTGAGATGACAGCTCCAATACCTGTAATAACACCAACTAAAGCTCCAGCTGGTCCTCCTATTAATCCACCAGCAGCAATACCACCAACGACATTTCCAACACCTCCAGCAGCAATACCAGCCTTAGTATTCTCCCCTAAACCTTGTTGAGCTAATCCGCCCAATAAAGGAGCGGCGATAGCAGCGCCAACCTGAGTTCCAGTTGACCCCAAAGCTCCTCTTGCCCTTTGTCCAAAAGTTCTTGTAGGAGCAGCTTTCCCAGAAGCTTTCCCAAATGCATTATTTTGAACTAATCCACCTTGAGCACCAGCAGTAAAGGCTATTCCTTTATTAGTTATACTTTTAGCGATATTAGTAGCCAAACCTTGTTGGCGTTGCATTTCATTAGTTTGCTTAATTAATTCTTGGGTTATAATTTTCTCTAATTGACCCTCGCTTTTTAAAATTGTATTACTTCTAGACTGGATAGACTGAATCTCAGTAAAGATTCTTTTCTGAACAGCTACCTGTTGAGTATTTTTTGTTAAAGACCCTAAAGCGTCTTTTGAAAATTTAGCAAATCCTGATATAAATTTAATACCAGCAGCTCCAACAATTGCAGCTCCAGGAAAAGAAGCTATACCACCAATACCCTTTAATATTCCTTTAGAAGCATTTCCACCTTCTGATTCTAATTGTTTGTTTATTCCACCAACAGCAGTTCCAACAGCTCCAAGTCCAGATTTTAAAATAGGACCAACGGTTTCTTGACCAACATTAGCCCCAAACTGAGTTAAATTATTTCTTGTTTGTTGTAAAAGGGCAGATAAACTTTTATTTAATTCTTCATTACGTTTAACAGCTTCGTCCGTTGTATTATTAACAACTTCAAGAGACTGAGCGTAAATACCATTCTCTTTAGCTAAATCACCAAGAATAGCTCTAAAAACGTTAGCTTGGAAAACGCCAGCAGATAATTGAACAACCGTAGTTTGAAGTTCTTTATCTAAACCTCCAAAACCTTTAGCAATATTTTTAAGTAAATCAGAGCCACCTACATCATCAACTTTATCAGCACCTAAAGCTCCTCTTAATCTTTTTAAGGTATCAGGTCTTTGGAGTCTTTGAAAGATTGTTTTGAATGAGTTACCAAGAACGGCACCACCACGAGCAGTTACTTGTTGAGCGGAAGTTACAAGAGCAATTAATTCATTAAAGGAAACGTTTGCATCTTGAGCAGAAGCACCGACACGACTAATAGCATCTGCCAAATCCTTAGAGCTAACAGCAAATGCAGCATCAACATTAGCTAATTTATTAACAATAGCTGTTGAATTAAGGGCTGTTTTATTAAATGAGTTAATAGTGGCCGTTAAAGCACTCACAGAGGCTTCGACATCTAA
>TARA_R110000772_G_scaffold268737_1_pt1 | contig 23706 bp, 40 predicted proteins | sample TARA_R110000772 | Tara Oceans TARA_R110000772 (sample SAMEA4397948) | marine metagenome | biome: Polar Biome; feature: [SRF] surface water layer (ENVO:00010504); material: water (ENVO:00002006), including particulate matter (ENVO:01000060) such as... | depth 5 m | reverse complement strand
TCACAGTTTGAATTAGTGGAATCAATAATAGAATCATTACCTAAGTTAGTTGAGTTTGCAGAAATCTCCGAGTCTGGAGAATTTATAGTAGACCGACTTCCTTACACAAGTGCTGGAGATGAAGTTGACCGAAGAGCGAAACTATACATCAAGCATGGAAAAGCAAGTCAGTATTCCGAAGCTTTAGAATTAGTCTTAAAAGATGACGAAACTTTGAAGTCAGAATACGAAGGAAAAAAATAGAAAGAGAGGTAATAAATTATGAGTCAAAAACAATATTTAGGAATGGTAGCTGGAGAAGATTTAAGTACTGCACAATACAAAATACTTAATGTTTCTGCGGCAGATACCGTTAAACTTAGAGTGGCAGCAGGAGCTGGTGTTCTTGGTGTTCTGAACAACAAACCACAAAATGGCGAAAACGCAACTGTCGTTGTAGGTGGATTAACAAGATGTTTTGCAGGAGCAACTATTGGTGCAGGTGCATGGATTTCAGTAACAGCATCTGGAACTGGTATTGCAGCAACTTCTGGACAATACATTTTAGGTAAATCAATAACTGCTGTAGCAAGTGGTGGGTATTTTCAATTACTCGTACAACATAATGGCTACAGAGGTTAAAAAAATATAGGAGATTAAATCATGGGAATAACAAGTAGAGACGTACACATTGACAGACCATTATCCAATCTAGTAGTTGGATTTGAACCTGCAGGTACAATCGTCCAAAATTTTCTCCCAATAGTTAATGTGGGCAAACAATCTGACTTGTATTTTAAGTATGACAAAGGCGATTTCTTTAGAGTACCAGATACAACAGTTAGAGCTCCTAAAACTAAAGGTAGAACAGCTATTTTTAACGTATCCTCAGATTCTTACTATGCAACAAACTATGCATTAGTAGATGAAATGGATTACGAAACTTTAGTGAACCAAGACCAACCGTTAAAGGTTGATGAAAAATCAGCAAGAAATCTTTTCAATCTATTAAATTTAGATATGGAAAATAGAGTTGCTGGTGTTTTAACAAATGGAACTTCCGTAGGTGGAACTTCTGCCGTTGCATCACAATGGGATTCAAGTGCCGCAGGTACTTCAGACCCTTTTGGAGATATCGCAACAGCAAAAGAATCTATCAGAAGTACAACAGGCATGGAGCCTAATACAATTATTTTAGGCAAACAGTGTTATGACGCACTTATTAGACACGCAGATATTCTTGACAGAATTAAGTATGTCCAAAAAGGTGTTGTAACAGCAGACCTTCTTGCTGCATTATTTGATGTAGCAAATGTTTATGTTGGTAGGTCAGTTATCAATGGAGGTTCAGAAAACTTAGCAAACTCTTTCTCCGACGTTTGGGGTAAGAATACAGTTCTAGGTCATTTTGCACCACCTGATACTGATGGTAGAAACCCATCCTTAATGTATGGATTCAGATGGACAAACCCAATGTTCGGAGCACCATTCGCTGTCGAAAAATGGGATGACCCAGACCACAGAAACTTTACAAATTTAAGAGTGCAATATTATCAAGACGAAAAAATTGCAGCTCCTGAATTAGGTTATCTGTTATCAGCTTGTGTTAGTTAACACATGAATTAAGAGGGAGTTGAAATATACTCCCTTTTCTAAACCATAAGTCATGGATAAAAAGACTTCCATAGAACATGGATTAAAAGTTCAAATACAATAAGCGAGGTATTTGAAATGAACTTATTACATTCTTCATCTTTTAAGTCTTACCAAAGACTGCTTTTGAGAAAAAGAACAATTAGAATTCTTTCTTACTTACAATGGATTAGGTAAACAGATAAGGTATAATTAAGTAACGAGGTAGCACCATTTAAAAATGAGCAACGTAGAAAGTCAAGGGATTGACACTATCCTCCAGAAATAGTAAAATAAGAAATAGATAACCATTATGAGTTACAATTATAGAAAAGAAGTATGGCGACCCACTCAATATCCAGATTATTTAATTTCTAATACTGGACGTGTAACCTCTCTTAAATATCATACAGTAGACAATAAATATCAAAGAACACTTAGTCAAAATCCCGATAGAGATGGATACATGACGTGTACTTTATATCCAAATAAGAAATATATTAAGGCAAAAATTCATAGATTAGTTGCAATAGCTTTTTGTAAAGGAAAAACTGAGAAGAAATCTTTAGCATTACATAAAGATGGTAATTTACTTTTCAATCATGCAAAGAATCTTTATTGGGGAACACACAAAGATAATAAAGCTGACTCTATAAGGCATGGAACAAGTAAACGTAATTGGACAACCATGTCATCCCCAAATAGAAAATTACAACCTAGAAACATAAAAAAAATAAGAAGATTAATTAAAGAAGGTAAGAGATTACAAGAAATTGCCGATATGTATAATGTGGTATATCGTACAATCTACGATATCAAGGTAGGGAAAACATGGAAAAATACAGTTTAGATATAGTGATTTATATGAATGGAATGTCAGTTAATTATGACACTCTTAACACTAAATCATTAGGAGGAAGTGAAACAGCAGGTGTCAGTATGGCTCATGCTTTAGCAAAACGAGGGCATCATGTTAGCCTATTTTGTAATACAGACAATCCAGGAAAGCATGGGGATGTTAATTATATTCCTATAGATACATTTATGCAATATGCAGCAACTTGCCCACATGATGTTTTAATTTGTCAAAGAGTTCCAATGGTTTTTCAACAACATTTTGCTTCAAAATTAAATATTTTATGGCAACACGATTATGCACAAAAAAAACAAAGACAAGATTTTACAGGTGCATTATGGAATATTGATAAAGTATTCTGCCTATCGGATTGGCATATAAATAACTACTTAGAAATATACAAATTAAAGAATGAAGATAATGCGTTTTTTAAAACTTCAAATGGAGTTAAATTAATTAAACCAATAAAACAACAAAGAAAGAATCAAGTAGTTTTTACAAATCGTCCAGAAAGAGGAATGGATAATTTACTTTTTAATGTATTACCTAAATTGTGGGAAAAAGACCAATCAATTGAAGTTATTATAGCTGGTTATGATAATACAGTACCAGAAATGCAACAATTTTATTCAACCTTAAATGCAACAATCACGGGTTATGCACAAAAAGGTTATAAGATTAAACACGTTGGAGCTTTAACGAAAAAAGAACTCTATAAACTATATCAAGAATCAAAGTTATTTTTATACCCAACTAATTTTTACGAAACTTCTTGTATCACGGCAATGGAAACGCAAATGTGTGGATTGCCAATGATAACAAGTAAAAAAGGAGCATTACCTGAAACTTTGGGAAAAGATGCTGGAATTATTATAGAAGGTTTAGCTAATTCGCCAGAATATACAGATAAATTTGTAGAAGAAGCTTGGAAATTAATGAATGATGAAGTTGCATATAAAAAATGCCAAATGGCAGGATATGAATATGTAAGAAAATATGACTGGGATAATGTTGCTAAACAATGGGAGGAACAATTTTTAGATATGTTTAGTGAGATGTCAGCCAATAGACAGACACTTTATAAGCATTTATATGAACGAGAAGATATGATGACTTACAAATACCTAGCAGAAAAAGTGGATTGTGATAAAGAAAGGAGTGAAGGTTTGGAATGTCTATATGGTTATATTGATAATCCCCTGCTATATAGACAAAAATATATAGAATTAGGAAAAGAATACGCAAAGATTGAAACGAATATTGAGCTAAGAGCATATCATAGAATTGAAGTAGCAATGGATGGTATTTCAAATCATATAAAAGATAGAAAAATTAATAAGGTTAAGATTTTAGATTTTGCGAGTGGTATCGGTAATGAATCCATTTTATTTTCTCAACAATATAATGCTATTATTGATGCAATAAATATATCTAAAGAAGAAAATGTTTTGGCAGAAAAAATGAAAGAGAAATTTGCACCTAAGGCAGATATTAATTTCTTGGTTGGGTATGATGGTACAGAACTCAAGAAAAATTATTATGATATATTATTCATGGGAGAGATATTAGAACACCAACCACAACCACATACATTTATTGATGATTTGGAAAAGAACGTAAAAACGGGTGGTTTAATTAGTTTTACAGTACCATTTGGAATGTGGGACGATGAAAGAAATGCTCATTTATGGAATTTTGAAAGGCAAGATTTATCACAAATGTTAAAGGATAAAAATAACCTATCCATAAAAATAGTTTCATCAGACATAAATGAAAAGAAACAAGAAGCACGAGGATGGTGGGTTGTTAGTTATACAACAAATAATAAACCTTGTCATCCAATTGATATGGATAGAAAAATAAATATAAGTTCCCCACTTCAAACGGTTTCAGTTTGTATGATAACTAAAAATGCAGAAGGAATGTTACATAGAGCATTAAAATCTGTTCAAGACCTTGCTCATGAAATTATTATTTGTGATAATGGGAGCACAGATTCAACCTTAGAGATTGCAAGATATTATGGAGCTAAAATTATAACTTGTGAACCAGCTACACAGATTGGATTTGATACTGCAAGAAATCATTCCATAAAAGATGCAACAGGGGATTGGATTCTTTGGATAGATTCGGATGAAGAATTATTAGATGCAATTAATGTACGCAAATATTTAAGAAATAATATGTTCAATGGGTATTCAATTAAACAACATCATTTTACTGCTGATGGTTCGGAAATAAAAATAGATATGCCCGTAAGATTATTCAGAAACAATATTGGAATAAAATTCTTAGGTCATGTCCATGAACATCCTGAATTAGATATTAATGAAGGGGTTGGTTCAAGCACAGTTCTATCTGATGCAAATATTGCTCATGATGGATATTTAACTGAATCTGTAAGGAGAGGAAGATTCATTAGGAATATTGAGCTAATGAAAAAAGACAGACAATTAAATCCAGATAGATTGCTTGGAAAATTTTTATGGGTTAGAGATTTAATACATTTAGCCCGTTATGAAATTCAAAAAAATAATGGTAACCCTACACAAAAAGCAGTAGATTATTGTGAAGAAGCACAACAATTATTTAGAGCAGAATTTTTAAATACTAATTCCATGTATCAGGAGGAGGCGGCAATGTTTTACTCCGAATCATTAAGAATGTTACAAATGGGTATTGATTTTAATTTTTCTATCAAAGCTGATTTAGATATACCAGAAAGAGGGAGACAACATATAGCAAGATTCAAAGATAAAGAAGAATTTTTCCTTTATATTCAAAGCTATTATGACGAGGTTTCCGAACATTTAGAAGGCGAATTTATATAAAAGTAAAATAAACTTAAACTTTTTTTCATCACAAAACCCTTGAAAACAAAGGATTATACCTGAACGTGAAAATAGTATGGAATAATTACTTTACATTTATACTATATACATTAGTATATCTATATGAACGAAACAACAAAGGGAGACAAAAAAATGAAGATTCAAGATTCAATAACAATAGGGGTAGAAATCGAAACTACTTCAAAACTAAATAGAACTAGATTAGCTGACCATATAACAGCTAATTCAACAATCGATATCCAAGATGCTGGATATACTCACAGAACAACTGACCATTGGAAAGTTTGCTACGATTCATCAATAATAACAACTAGAGATTTTCCAGAAGATGCAGAAATAGTTTCTCCAATCTTAAAAGGTAAAGAAGGAATGAAACAACTAAAAGAACTTACTGAAGTTCTTGAAAACAGTGACCAAACAAAAGTCAATAAATCAACAGGGCTTCACATTCATTTTGGCTTAGATGGCTACTGGGATGACAAAGGTTTAACTTCCGACCAAAAATTAAGAGCAATGAAAAACTTAATGATGATGTACACAAAATATCAAATCGAAATAGATTCAATTTTAGCTCCATCTAGAAGAAGCACAAGATGGGCAATGAATTTAACTGGTAGACATTTTCATCACAATGACGAAAACATGGAAGATTCAATTTCCGAAGATAGATTAAAATCCATTTTAAAAAATTGGAGTCGAAAAATGAACAAACAAAATTCAATTGAAAGTTTAAGAGCAATGATTGGAACAAGATATTCAGTAATCAACTTAGAAAATTGGGTTTCAAGAGGCACAATCGAATTCAGACAACATCAAGGCACAGAAAGTTTTGAAAAGATTTCAAATTGGATTAACTTCTTAATGGGAATGATTGACAGAGCTACTTACGAAGCAACAAGAGGAAAAAGAATCACTTACGGAAATCAATCCAATGGAGACCAAAAATTCAACCAAATCTTTAAAAGAAAAATGAAAAAATCAGTATTCGAATTTTTCTCAGCAAGAAGAGCAGAATTCTTAAACAGGGAGGTGGCTTAAATGGTAAAATATAAATTTGGTAAAAAGTATTTGATTGGAAAAACAACCAGTCAAATATTAGACCAAATGATGGCAGATGCTTTTGTTCAAGAAACCATTCATCAGAAATATATGGATGCAGTAGCGAAGAGGGCATATATATATAATTTTGCGATAATAAATACAGATTCGGAACAGGAATTTATTTCATCATTAATACAATATAGATTTCTAATAGAAATTACAGAAAAGGAGAACCATTAATATGCAGAAAGTTAGAGAAGATAGCATATTCTATTTTGCTTATGGAATGAATACGAATGATGCACAAATGGAAATGAGATGCCCTAAGGCAATATATAGGGGTAATTATAATCTAAAGAATTTTAAATTTAGATTTAGAGGGGTTGCAGATATTGATAGAGTAAAAAAATCTAAAGTAGCAGGGGTTATTTGGGAGATTAGCCCAGAATGTGAAAAAGCATTGGATGGGTTAGAGGGATTCCCAACTTTTTATACTAAGGGTTATTTTAAATATTCTGGACATAAAATTATGTATTATATTATGACACCAGAAAACAAAAATGAATTAAAGAATCCATCCAATTTTTATCTCACTTGTTTAGAGGAAGGATATAGGGAGCACCGATTAGATAACAATCAACTAGAACAATCCTTAATGGATATACCATGCTTTAAAGAAGAAAATGATTACTTATATCAAGATAATGAATATATCTCTTATTATCGACATAAACAACCCAAAAGGTATAGATGGGTTAATGGAAGAATAAGAACCTATTAACCATTTACAATCAATTTAGTGGTAGTTATAGTTAAAGATGAATATTTGTATTCAAATAAGTTTATACTATGGTATTCTTAACGCATGGCTATCTACACAAATGTTCCCAATGTCTATTCACTCTATCCTAGAGTGGGAAGTCTGAGTTCTGTAAATTCATCTGCAATTTCGTTTTATATTGACCAAGCAGAAGCGGAAGTGAATGGTTATATAATAAATAATTACACAATGCCTTTTAGCTCTGCTCCCCCATTATTAATTACACTATCAACAGAATATACAATGGTAAAAATACTGGAAAGATTTTTTACTCAAGAGGTACAATCGGAAAATAAATGGGTAATGGAAAGAAAGGAATATGTTTTTGATTATTTAAATAAATTAAATATAGGGGATGTAGGGCTTTATACATCGTCATTAGAATTATTGCCTTATAATCCTGGTGATACAATTTTTTCCAATACAATGAATTATAATCCTACATTTACAATGCTGGATGAAACCATGCAACAAATAGATTCCGACAGATTGCAAGATGAGTGGGATGCTGTAAGACTTGAAGAATACAGTCCATACTATTAAATGAGTGTAAAAGTTTCGGGTGGACAACAAGTTCAATTAAAGCTTTCTAATATTGCAAAAGGAATAAAGAATCCTAAAAAAGTCCTTAAAAGAATTGGAATAACTCTTATTAAAGAAGTTGATAAAAACTTTAGACAAGAAGGCAATGATGGTACAGCTTGGGCAAGTTTACAATTTAGAGAAGGCAGAATTTTAAGAAAGACTGGTAATTTAGCAGGGAGCTTTGTATTTGAATTAGAAGGCAATCATGCTGTAAAGGTTGGAAGTCCTGTTGAATATTCGGATATACATCAATTTGGTACAGATAGTATTCCAGCTCGACCTATGCTACCATCCAAAAAAGTTGCTATTGCAATAACAAAAAGATTAGTAAATAATTACATAAAGGAATTAAGCAGAGTATAATATCTTATGGCTTCAATAGATTATTTAGCAATAGAAAATGCAATAAAAAGCTTATTAGATGCAGATTCTAGTACATCTGGATATAACGTATTTGTAGAGCCACCAGAAGCAGTAAGGACGGATGCTTGTCCATTAGTGCAGATATATCTGAATTCTTGGGATAGTCCAGCAGAAGATGAATTGATTGGTGGAGCAAATCCTATAACAACTTTCCTAACAATTGAATTGTGGATATATGATTTTAGTTTTGAAAATCTAGCTGGGGCAACTGCAAGAGATATTATGCTGGATAATATTAAGGGAGTTATGAAAGCTAATCGTACTCTATCGGATAAAGTTTTAATTACCAGATTTGCAGGTGGAGAATTTGATAATCAAAAAAATACTAAGGGAATGGGATTTTTTAAGGGTGTAAGTCTTAGGTTGGAATGTGAGGTTAGAGAATGATAAAAATAACATGGATAATTTCAAGACTTGCAAAAGAAGTTAAGAGTGGTAAAATTAAAAAAGATGTCAAAGATAACAAAGAGGTAAATGAATAATGGGTTATGGAATAGGTGGATATTTAAGTTTAAGCAAACAATCAGCATTTGGAACTGCTACTACAAGTAGAATCTACGTTCCTTTTGTATCAGAATCACTAACAGAAAACAAAGAGCAAATACAATCCGAAAATATAGCAGGAAAATTTGATGCTCCTGATAGCTTAGAAGGAATCAATAACGTAACTGGAGATATTGCTTTTGAACCAGACCCAATCACATTAGGTAATTTTATGAGAGCAGCACTTGGTGCTCCAACATCTACTTTAACAACTTCTAGCTATGTTCATGAATTTCTACCAGCACAAACTGATTTTTCAGCAGACTGTGCATTACCACCTTATACAATTGAAATTTATAAAACTGTAGGAAGTGCTTATCAAATCGTTGATGCACAAATACATACATTAACAATTGAAATGAACGCAGGAGAAGTTATCAAAGCAACAGCAAGTGTTCATGGAAGAGCTTATAATAAGGTTGCTAAAACAACTCCAAGTTATTCAACTGCTCCAGTACAAACTTGGAATCAAACATCAGTACAAATTGCAGGAGCTGCAAATGGAGAATTTAGAACAGCAGTTTTAACAATTGAAAATCCTTTAGAACCAGTAATGACATTAAATGCAAGTTTAAATGAAGGTAAAGTATTAAGAAGTGGCTTTAGGAATATTACAATCGCAGGAGACCAAGATTTTTCAAACCAATTACAAGAAGGTAAATTCAGAGCTCAAACAAGACAAGCATTTAAATTTACAGTTACTGGTGTACAACTTGGTGGTGCTGGACAAAATAACAAATTAATATTAGATTTACCACAAGTAAATTACTCAACTTTTGCTTATCCTGTAGGAGGGCCTGGATTAATTACAGCTTCTTATGAAGGTAAAGCAGAATATTTTACAACATCTAGCTATGTAGGAAGATTTACTCTACAAAATACATTAGCAAGTTATTAGGAGAAGCTCATGAAGTTCACTATCGTAGACAAAGAATTTGTCATCACATCTGCAAAAACAAAACACGTTTTGCAAATAGAAAAGGAAACTGGAAAGACATTAGCAAAATTAGCTGATGATTTTTCATTTCAGGATGTCATTATTATTTTTACTAAAGCTTTACAACAATCGGATGCAACCATAACAGATGAGTGGGTAGAAGAAAATACTACTATGTCGGATATGGAGTTAATGAATGAGGTGGTTAGCCATTTTTTGGCAGTAAAGAAATAGTCAATAAAACCCTTCTTGATGTGTTAGACTTATTTGGACAGGAATATGGATGGAGCATGGAAGATTTGGAATATTTAACTACAAATGAAATTAATTACCTAATTCATAGAATAAAACATAGAAACACTCCGAGGGGTAGGTAATTGGCAGACCAAAAAGTATCCCTATTAGTCAATTTAAAAGATAATGCCTCTAAAGGTCTTGACGGATTAAAAGGAAAATTAGGTGGCTTTGCTACAGGAGCTAATATTGCAACTATCGCAGTTCTTGCTCTTGTTGCTGGATTAACCAAACTTGCCTTTTCTACAGCTAAAGCAGGAGATGACTTTGCAAAAACTGCTGCACAAGTAGGTACAAACGCAACAGCTCTATCTGAATTAAGTTTTGCAGCACAGATTGGTGGTGCAGATATGTCTGCAGTTGCAACCACGTTAAGAGTTGTATCTAAAAGAGTTAACGATGCCAATGCTGGATTAATGACTTCAGTCCGTTCTTTTAAACAACTTGGATTAGAAGTTAGAAAATCCAATGGACAAATGAAAACTGCTGAAGAATTACTTATGGAATCAGCAGATGCTTTTACTAAATTAAAAAGTCCAGTAGAAAGAACAGCTTTAGCACAAGAATTATTTGGAAGAAGTGGTACAAAATTAATTCCTCTATTAATGATGGGTACTCAAAAAATAAAAGAACTTCGTGAAGAAGCAGAAATATTAGGATTAACATTTTCACAATTAGAAGCAGAGCAATCTGAAGCATTTCAAGATGAACTCCTAAGATTACAAAGTACATTCATAGGTTTAGGAAGAACTATAGGAAAACAGTTAGTTCCAATTTTTACTTCTTTATTTACTTTTATGAAAGATGTTATGCTGGTTGTTGTTCCTGCTTTGAATGTTGTTTTTCAAATGCTTCTAGGAACAATAAAACTTTTAATAATGCCATTACAAGCTTTAACTGCAGCATTTGAACAGTTAGGCTCTTTAACCTTTGATGGATTTAAAAATTTTACTAAGGCAATTCGAGATTTTTTCCAAAAAGATTTAAGTGAAGAAGAACTAGAAAAGAAAAAAGCTAAATTAGCTGAATTAAATGCAATGATGGGAGCAAGTGGACAAGCATTTTCTGGCAAGATTCCAGGTATGCCAGTTGATACAGATGATGAGGACGTAATAAACAAATCAAATGAAACAACAAACACTCTTACGAATAACCTAAAAGCAGTAGGTAAAGGTTTTATTGATGCACATAAAGAATATCAAATGACATTAACTCAAATGTCCACAGAGCTAGGTGCAGGTATTCAGTCAACTTTAGCAACAACTGTTGATTCTATAGGAACTGCATTTGGAGAAATGTTAACCGAAGGTAAAAATTTTAAAGATTCAATGAAAGCTATTTGGAAAGATTTAAAAAAACAAGTTATTATGCAAATTGCACAAATGATGGTTAAGATGGTTGCTATGTTAGCTCTGGCTTTAGTTTTAAATACTTTAACTGGTGGAGCTTTTGCAGCAAGTAGTGCTGGTGGTGGAATGGGTGGAATGAGTATTGGAAAAATTTTCTCTGGTAAAAATGGTGGTATAGCTAATGCACTTGATGTTCCAAGTTTTGCACAAGGTGGAATTACCAATGCTCCTCAATTAGCTTTGATTGGAGATAACGCAAATAATAGAGAAGCAGTCGTACCATTACCTAATGGAAGAAGTATTCCTGTTGAAATGCAAGGTGGTGGACAAAGTATAGGTCAATTAAATATTTTACCAAATGCAAGTATTGATGAAGCTCTTTTAGCAAAACCAGTTCAATATTGGGAAACTTTAGTACAACAAAAAATACTTCCTGCAATGAATAATCTTGGACAAATGGGAGAAACAACAACTCTTGCATTTAGGGAAGGACGTTAAATGAGTATTCTTTTAGGAGTTCCCAATTCTAGTTATATAAACTTAGATACAACTGCAACCTATGGTTATAGATTTATAGAACAATTTGATAAATATGATATAAGAACAAAAGGTGGAAGTTTGTTTACTTATATTACAGCACAAGGCAATTATAATACTTTTAAAATACCAATGTCTTTTGTTGAATCCTCAGATAGAAGTTTAATAAATTCTTGGTTTAGTACGGCTACAGATTTACGTTTCATTGAAGATAATAGTTTTGCTAATAGTTATTATACAGTTAGATTGATTGGAAAGACTGAACCATTTACAATTTTCAAAAAACCGTATTTTCGTCAATATTATGATGGTGAACTTGTATTAGAAACGATATAGAGGTAAAATAAATCTATGAATAATTTACCAACAGGCACATATAAAATATCAAATGCAAACGCAACAAACGAAGTAGCAATAGCTTCAACATGGGGTGGAAAGAACTTTTATTGCACTAATATTGCAATTCAAGCTTATAACACAGCAGCACATAGTGGAACTCATGCTGTAAAACTTTATAATGCAGCAGGTAGCCCTGCGGCTGAAGCAACTATTGCAGAAATACATTTGAATGGAGCGGCACTAGCACACGCAGAAATGAATTTAACACCAAACGTGTTATTACCACAAAGTTATAGTATTAGAATAGTATCAGCAAATGCAAAGACAGATATATATTGTTCTGTAATTGGATTCACTTTTCCATTACACGATTAAGGAGAATAAATGGCACATATTTATGATTCATTTAGAAACTATCTAGCAGTAGGAAGTGCCAATTTAGCATCTGTTAAAATTGGTGTATTGTTGGTCAACACAACTAACAATGTAAACTCAGGTTACGTTTTTTCAGCTGCACACACAACAAAAGCAAATGTACTTCCAGTTGGGGTAGTTGCTGTATATTCTCTTTCCAATGTCGCAGTATCCTCTGGTAGAGTTAATGCCGATGACTTAGCTGTGCCATCGGTTAGTGGTGCACCAATCAACGCAGTAATTTATTTTGTAGCAACAGCGAACTCAAGTACAAGTCCATTAATAGCAATCCAATCAAGTGGTAGTGGGTTTCCTTTAAGTCCTGATGGTGGAACTGTCAATGTTAGTTTTCCAGCTTCAGACCCATTTGTATTGAAGGTGTAATTTGGCTATTCAAGGTGGAAGAATATCAACGGATGACATTCTCGATTCAGCAATTACAACAGCAAAAATAGCCGATGATGCAGTAGAATCTGAAAAGATTGGTGCTAATGAAGTTTTAACTGCAGCGATTCTTGATGCTAATGTAACAAATGCCAAACTAGGTACAGATATATCTGCAGCGAAATTGACTGCGGGAACAGTACCAGATGCAAGGTTTCCAGCAACTTTACCAGCAGCAAATGGCTCTGGATTAACTAATCTTGCAGCAAATCAATTAACAACTGGAACAGTAGGAACAGCTCGATTAGGAACTGGAACAGCAAACTCAACTACATTTTTAAGGGGAGACAGTACGTTTGCAGCACCAGCTTCAACATCAACAATAGTACCTTATAACCCAATCATTAATGGAGACTTTCTAATCTGGCAAAGAGGAGTTACAATAACCTCAGCCACGACAGCAACCACAAATGGAGACGATAAATATGTCGCTGATAGATGGGTTTTGCTTAGTGATGGAGATGACATAGTAGATGTAAAGAGAAGCACAGACGCACCAAATGGTGGGAGTAAAAATTCATGTTTCCTAGAAATAGAAACAGCAAATAAGAAATTTGGAATAGTACAAATAATAGAACAAATCAATTGTCATGATATGCTAGGAGAAACTGTAAGTCTTACTTTTAAGGCACGAGTCAATGCAACAACTAATTTGGACGATGTAAGAGCAGCAATTGTTTCTTGGACTGGAACTGTAGACGCACCTACTTCAGATATAGTAAGTGCTTGGGAAGCAGAAGGAACTAATCCGACACTTGCAACTTCTTGGACTTATGAAAACACACCTGCTGATTTGAACGTAACTACTTCATGGGCAGAATACAAAATAGAAAATATAGATATTGACCAAAGTGGAGCAGTAAATATAGCTGTCTTTATTTGGAGCAATGTTACTACCACAAGTGTTAGTGAACAGTTTTATATTACAGATGTACAACTTAATAAAGGAGCAACAGCAGGAGATTTCGAAAGAAAAAGTTTCAACACAGTTGAAAATGAATGTCTTAGGTATTATGAAACTTCAATGACTTGGGGAACGACTGGACAATATCAAGGTCAGTTACCTGTTATGGGAATTGCTGGTGCAACTTTTAATGCAGCCACCAATAACCTACCTGGAAGAAGTATAAGAAATCGGAAGAGAGTAACACCAACGTATACCATATACCACCAAGACGGCACAGCAGGTGCGGTATATACCATTCACACAGGAGCAAAAATAACAGGTGTGGTTGCTCAACATTTAAATGATTTTGGTTGGCTATTTACAATGAAATCTAGTGCTTTCGCTACAGGTATTGGTTATTATTACGCATATATAGCGGAGGCAGAATTATGATAACAATAGTAGAAGTTAGTTATCAACATGATGGATATACTGATGAAAGATTAGATGAACTTACTGTTTTATATAGTGATGGCAAACTATCTGCCGTTCCTATGAATGAATTAAATAGAGATTATAGAGCTGTTCAAAAGTGGGTAGAAGAAGGTGGTGTTATAAATGAGTAATATTATTATTTGGAAACAAACAAATGGTGTCTTAGCAATTACACATCCAGCTTTAAATTGTGGATTAACTATAGAAGAAATAGCAAAAAAAGATTTACCTACAGGTAACAAATTTAAAATAATTGATATTAAAATTTTACCTCAATGGGACGAATTCAGAGATGCTTGGACTTGTGATGACGATTACTTGGATTCAGGGGTAGCAGATTGATAAAATATGATATGGATAAAGCCAAAATAATTTGGCAGAATAAAATTAGAGTCGCAAGAAAACCTTTACTAGAAAAGCTTGACATTGATTTTATGAGAAGTACAGAAGAAGGAAAAGACACCACGACTATAGTTGCACAAAAACAACTGCTAAGAGATTTCCCACAAAAGCCAGAAATTTTAGCTGCAACAAATGTAGAAGAACTTGCAGAAGTATGGGATAATGAATTATTAGGAGATAAAAACTAATGGCACAAACAGTAGTCGCAACTGGAGCAACAACTCTAAGTGGAAGCACCTTAATTTATTCGTCTGCTGTAGCTGGTGTTTATTCTGCTCTTATTGATTTAACTCCAATGCACAGTACGGCTAAAATTGCAATTAATATTGGAAATACAACCATTGTTACTTCTGGACAAAAAGTTGTTAGTAATGATGCTTTTGAAGGAGCACAAACTATTGACCCAATGTTTTTCCAACCACCAATGCATACAAATAAGGGTTATTCAATTACGATTGTTTTAAGTAGTGGAACTGCTCCTGTATTGCCTTGGGAAATTACAACCTTTTAATTTTAAGGTAGAATAAGTGTTATGGCACTTGGAAGTTATAATCGTTCACATCAAAGACAATCTTATTATTATCATTTAGCTGATACCAGAATCTATATTAATGGACTTGATTTTCAGTCCACTTTAGGAAACTTAACCCTAGCCACTTCTATTGAAGCTTTATCTGTAAATGGTTTAGATTTTGAAACTACAGTAGGCGATTTAAATATACGAACAAATTTAATATTAAATGGAATGGATTTTCTATCTGCTATAGGTAATGTAGATGTAACAGAAACTTTTTCAAGATGTTATATTGGTCATGATGCAAGTAGTTTTTTCATTAGTAAAAACCTTAGTACCAATCCAAGTTCAATAATTCGTAAATTTACTTTTGCTAATAGTGACCTTACAGACAGAATTACCAAATTTCCAATTATAAGAAGGCAATACAAAAATGTAATAGCTCAACCATTTACAATGGAATTAGAAAATGCTTCGCAGTTAATGAATGAATTAATTGAAGATAAAACTAAATTTAGACAAGATGGGGATATTCAATATGGATATCAAGCTAATCCAACAAGTGCAGATGTACTTTGTCTGGGTGGTGGTTCATTAATTACTGCTAATTATAATAATTCAACAGTAAGATTAACTTTTAAAAACCGAATGGATATCTTAGCTGAAACAAAAATATCATTAGATACAACTTCAAAAACTGGAGTTACTTATGTTGGTAGCGAATATAATCCTGCTGATATAGTTTGGGATATTTTAACTTCAACATCCTTTGGAGCTCAATTTAACACAGTTGGTTCATATACAAATGCTGAAATACATTATGATTCTTGGTTACAATGGAAAGCAAATTTAGCATCCGAAAATTTAACAATAAATGGATTTTTTGGAGCAGATGCTTCTTATCAAAAAGCTTTACAATCAATTGCAGAGGTTACAGATTCAGCGATTTATGTTGAAGCAGATAATAGACTTTATTTTGTTAGAAATTTAGTTGGGGTACAAAGTTTTGCAGGAACTGTTTTAGATTCGGATATTATTTCAATGACAACAAATGGCGACGCAAATGATATGTGTAATGAATATATAGTACCAACTTCTTATGCTGTCGCAGATAATGATGTATCAGCAGAACCACACGCAAGACTTGCACACATAAATGCTGCATCAGTAAATTCATTTGGTAAGGTATCAAAAGAAGTAACCACCAAATTGGTTTGGTATACAAATAGTGCTAATGCTAATAATTTAGCTCAAAGAGTAGTTGCGAGAAGGAGAGAGCCAGAAATAGCCGTAAAAGTAAAGACTCCAATTAAATATTTACAACAACAACTTGGAGATTTAATTTATATTACAGCATCAGATGTTGGATTAAGTGCAGAACCCTATACAATGGTTGGGCAATCTATTGATGTTGAAAATAACACAATGGACTTAGATTTATCTATAGGTCATGGAATAGCCGTAGCAAATATGTCTGTCTTTACTTTAGGAGATACAACTTTGGGAACTCTTGATAATACAGTAGGACTTCTGGCATAATATAAAGATATGGGTTTTACTAATATTACATTTACAACAGGGCAAAAATTATCCTCAACAATATTAAATCAAGTTGACCAAAATTTTGATGCCTTAGCTGAGGGCGACCCATCAGCACCAAGAGTTGCAAGACCAAGTGTATGGGTGCATACTTGTGGGTTCTCGAATACAGAGGGTGGGATTTATGCAAGTAGAGGGATAACATCCTTTACAAGAACTGGAGTTGGGGATTATAGTATAGTTTTTACAAACTTTTTTAATGATGAAAATAAAGTTGGAGTTAATATGGGTTTTGTAGATAATGTAGCATTAGGTGGGGATGGCAATTTGCGAATGGCAAATGTTAATACATTAACAACTTCGGATTGTAGTTTTCGTGACCGAAAAGCAAATACAGGGACAACTGCTGCAGATGATAATGAAGGAATGTTGGTTACATTCTGGGAGATTCCATAATGGCTTGGACTAATATATCTTTTACTTTTGGAACTAAACTTGAAGCAGCAAAATTAAATCAATTACAAGCAAATTTTACGGCACTCGCAGATAATGCTACTGGTTCTCCCACGTTTACAGGAAGAGCAACAGGAATAGTAACCTTTGCAGCCGATGGAGCTATACATAAAGCCGTAGGAATTTCCTCAATTACACATGGGGCGACTGGGCAATATATTTTAAATATGTCAGCTACTTTTTCAGTTGGTTTACAAGTAACTTCAACTGCTAATACCACAAAAAGAAGTGTTCCATCTACAGTAATGCTTGGATTTAATAAAAACGTAGCTTATTCGGATGTATCAGTAAGAGCTTTAAATGGTGCAAATGCTTTAAGAGCAAATAGTGGAACTTTTCAATTAAGGTTTAATGCAATGAATAATTCAGCACAAGCTTTAGAGGACGTAACTATGGGACACGCCATATTTATAGATAATGTAGAATGACTTGGACAGCATTAAGTTTTACATCTGGAACTTTACTTGTAGCTTCACAAATGAACGCACTACAAAATAATTTCACAGCAGTTGCATCGGCACATACAGGAGCACCACCTATTATAAATATGAATAGAGCTTGGGTTTCTTTTTCCCAAAGTGGAACTATTTATAGTTCAGAAGGTGTAAGTTCGGTAACCAGAAGTCAACTTGGCGAATATACTGTAACTTGGACAACCCCATTCAGTTCTTTTTATGCAATTTCATGGGGAGATAAAACCAATAGAGCCACTTCCGACCCGTCAGTAAGAAATTTTAGAGCTTTTACACAAAATAGTGCAAATGTATTATTAACTTATTCAGCAGCAAATAATTCAAGTAATGCCAAAGAAGATATAGATGGTACTGTATCGGCTTGGCAAGTTTGATTATAGGAGGACAAAAATATGTGGATACTTTTAGAAAGATTAAAAGAACCTAGCACCTATGCAGGACTTTCTGGACTAATGATTGCAATTGGGCTTTCAACGGAACAGTGGTCAGTTATCAGCACAGCAATAGCTGGAGTAGCTGGTATCGTTGCTATGGTTTTAAAGGATAGAAAATAATTGAGATATAAGCTATGTGTTTATAATCATACTACAGAATCATATATTGCTTCTAAACTTATTGAAGCAGGTTCTATAAGTATTGCTGCCAAATTAGCAGAAATACACTTTAAGGAATTGTTAAAACATAATAAAGATGTAACACTTAAAGTAGAGGAACTTAAAAATGATATCGAAAATCATAGCTAATGTAATAAATAACTTATTGGGGAGAGGTATAGCTTTCTTAACAGAATATTTCAAAAAACGTAAAGTAGCGAAACTTGAAAGCGAAATCTCTACCTTAAAAGATAAAGTTTTAATTTTGAAAAAAGAAAAAGAAACTCAAGTAAGAATAGAAAATTGGAAAGATAGATTGAGAAATAAAGAAAATGAATCATTTGTTAAAGAGCTCAATAAAATTATAAAAGAATAATGAAACGTAAAAATAATTATCCAAACGTAAAAAACTGTAGATTAAACGTAAATTCATCAATATTGCATATATTTAAGTTGATAATGATACAATATCCTCTTAAATCGATTTTAAAGGGTAATACGGAGAGTTTTATTAAAAAGTCTATTATGTATATGACTTTAGTGTTGTTAACTTGCGTATCTTGTTCTAAACAGTCAGAATTTGCAAGTACTCTCCCCAAACCAATCATATATTCAAATATTGAATTTAAATCATGTATTTCCTCAGATTCTCCATATTTATGTATAACAAAAAGTAATGCAACAAAAATTGTGCTAGAATTCAAACAATGCCAAGAGCAAAATAATTTGTTAAGGGAATTACATGGAAACTGAAATAATGGCAATAGTTAGCCAAGCACCAGCATTGGCAATAGTGGTCTGGTTGATAATGCGGCAAGAAAAAACTAATACACATAAAAATGGAAATGGAGCTAATCTTGAATTGGTTAGAGCAATTTCTGTATCAATGGAAAAATTAGCAGATGCACAAGTGGATGCAAATAGAATTAATGCACAAAGAGGAAGGAGTTTTGAAAAATGGGTAGACATACAACAAGCACAGATGTCAAAACCGTTTCAGTCAAGAAACCACGAGTAGATTGGGGTGCATATTTATATCGCCAAATTATTGAATTTGGAGGTATGCCCTTACCTGAACTAGAACATAAATTCCATCCAACTAGAAGGTGGAGATTTGACCTAGCTTTTATGAAAGAAAAATTAGCAATTGAAATTGAAGGAGCTATTTGGGTGCAAGGGCGGCATACTAGAGGTTCGGGGTTTGTAAAAGATATGGAAAAATATAATGAAGCTTGTTATTATGGATGGAAGATGGCAAGGTTTACACCCAATGATGTTAAAACATTGGTTGCTCTTAAATTTTTAACTAAATATTTTATAGGAGATAAAGTAATTGAATGAACTTGGTTTAGAACAAGCCTTTTTAAAACTTTATGACGAATTCCTAAAATTCAATCTACATATTCAAAAAGAACATACAACTGATAAACGCATGAAAAAACACTTGACAGATATAATTTTAATATGCGAAGATATAGCAGAACACTACTATTATGTTGAATTGAAAAGAAATCATAATGATGGAGAAAAGACAGAAACTCACTAAGACAGTATTTATTAGTGATATCCACATTCCCTACCAAGACAAGAAAGCATTGGCAATGGCTATGGAAGTCATTAAGGATTTAAAACTAAAATCACACGATAATGTTATAATCGGTGGGGATTTAGTAGATTATTATCCAGTTTCAAATTTTAGCCCAGATTTAATGTCCTCAAATATTGAGGTTGAATTGTTTGAAGCCGTTGAATGGCTTAATAACTTGCGTAAAATTGTCCCTAAATCCACAATCTATTTCTTTCAAGGTAATCATGAAGAACGTATGCAAAGAAAAATTATGAGTTCGGCAAGTGCTTTAGCTCCATTCTTAAAAAATAAATTATCAATAAGAGAACTATTGGAATTTAAAAAGTTTGGAATAAAAGAAGTGAAAACACCATTTACGTTAAATAAGAAACTTTACTTTTTACATGGTCATGAAAAGAAAGGATTCATAACTCCAAAACATATCGCAAGTGTAAATTTAATGTATTACAATCGTAATGTAATAGTAGGACACCACCATAGGTTTGACATGAGTATAACAACTCAACTGGATGGAAGTCTTTTGGGTGGTTGGGCAAATGGATGTTTAGCAGATTTAAGTTTATTACCAGATGGATTATATTCTAGTTTTGATTCTACACAAAGAGGAATTACTGTTATTTATTCAAAACCTAATGGCTTCTTTTCGGTTGCTCAACATTTATTTATTCCTACTAAACAAAAAGGATATGAATGTTTAATAAATAACAAAGAATATGTTAAATAAGTTTACTTTTATATTTTATCGGGTATCTTGACAGTATGAAAAAAAATATGGATTTAATTTTAAGGGAAACTTTGCTAAATGGTAGAAGTTATGCTGATGTTGCAAGACAATATAATTGTTCACGGCAATATATAAGGCAATTATGTACAACCGATTCTACAGAAGTTAAAACAATAAGGAGAGAATTGGAAGCTGAATTTCATGCAACTCAATGTTCTATGCCTTTATTTGAAAAAATAAGAATAGGTAGAATAATGCAGGGGTTAACACAACAGCAAGTTGCCGATTCTGTAGGAATAAAACAATCTTATTTGTGTAATTTGGAAAACAAACCTAGAAATAGTGCATATTATAATTCAATCTTAGATATACTTGGATTATAGCTTTACTTTTATAACTTAATTTGATATTATTTAAAGGTCTTAGTATCGGGCTAAGATATAAATGGTAAGAGTTAGTTCCCTCCGTTGTTATGAGTTCTAACTCTTGCTATAAAAGGGAGGAATAAAATTATGGGTAATAATTTAAGTGATAAGGTTTATCATACTTTCGCTGGTAAAATTGCCAGAACAAGTCAATATGGGATTCAATTAATGCAACACGTTGATTCTGAAAGATGGTTAAATTACGGCAAATTTTTTGAGGGAGATAAATTGGAAGGGGATGATGTTGGGCATGAATTTACAATTAATGTTCAAGAAACCCCAGCAGGAGCATATTATATAAAAAATATGGCAACTGGTTTAAAAGGCGAAGATTCTATTAAACCAACGGATATACCAGCAAAAAATGAAATTAAATCCAATGGTCAAGTATCTCCAAAACAAACAAAAGGGGATGATGATAGAACACAATATTTAATTATTAGGCAAAATTCAATATCAAATGCCTGTACTCTTTTACAAAATCAAAAAGAAATAGATGCTGACCAAGTAATTAATTTAGCATCCATGTTTGAAAAATGGGTATTACGGAAAGAAGATGATGTACCATCCATTGATTTGGATGATATTCCTTTTTAGGGTTTACATTTATTAACTAATTTAGTACAATGAAAAAGGGAGAATAATATGGAAGAAAAACCGAATTATTACGCAGTACTTCCTGCTAAAATTCGTTATGATGAAAGATTAAGCAATTTTTCTAAATTGATGTTTGCAGAAATATCTGCTCTATGTAATAAAGAAGGTTATTGTTGGGCTAATAATAATTATTTTAGTAAATTATATGGGGTTTCAAGTCTTACAATTACTCGTTCTATATCTCAATTAGTAGAGATGGGATATATACAAAGAGAATTAGAAAACATAAATGGAACAAACACCACTAGAAAATTACGCATGACCATTTCAGAAATGATTATACCCCCTATCAAAAATGATAGGGTGGGGGATATCAAAAATGATAGACAGAATACTCTTAATAAAATTAATAGTAAAATTAATATAAATATATGTAGTAAAACTGATTTTGATGAATTTTGGAATAACCTTAAAGGAAGAAAACTTAATAAACCAGATGCAAAGAAAGTTTATTGTAAATTGAAAATAGATATACCAGGAATTCAATTAGCTAATAGATATAATTTATTATTTAAAGACCGTGAAGATAAATTTATTCCATATCCAGCTAAATGGTTAAGGAATGAGGGGTGGGAAGATGAAACATCTATTGAAAAAGTTAATGGAGATATTGTATATCGCAACAAAGATGGATATATTATATCCGAAGAAGAATACAATAAACAAAAATAAACCATATTGGGTTTACTCAAATAAGATTAAGAAAATAGATAGGAGAATATTATGACCAAAGAACTGCAGAATGTTTTAAAGGAATCCGAAATGAATAGTTTTATAATTTATTATGCATTAGCACAATATGCTTCACGTTTTCAAAATGATAAAGAACTTCCTAAATTTGCTGATGGATTAACAAAACTTATAGACAAGTATGAAGCTAAAACTTCAGCTATTTTAATTAAAAAGAATTTGACAGGTGGAAATTATGAGTAAGTTGATTGCAAATATTAATGAATTGGTAAATGATTTAAAAAATATTAATCTCAATATATTAAAAGGAAGATTAGAACGAGGTAATATTTTAGGTAGAATTAAAGATTCTAAGGCTTATATTGGTTATGATTCATATTGTAGTACTTGGCATGAATTTTTAGAATGTATAAATCTTAATAGAGAAACAGCAAGACAAGATATGGAAATCTATAATGAATTTTCATATTTTTTACACGAAAAACATAAAGAAGAATTAATGCAAACTTCTTATGAAAGACTGGTAAGATTACTTCCTATAGTTAAAAAATACCCAGAAACCAAATTGGAATTATTAGAAATGGCTTATCGTTCCAATAGAAAAGATTTTGATATTAATGTTAAGGGATTGAAAGGTTTAAAAACGGAAGATAATTGCACAACAAATTTTGCACAATCCCAAATATATGAAAAATGTAATTGTTGTAATCAGTTTAGAAGGCGTAAAGATTTAGAATTAAACAATATAACACCAATACAACCTTTGGAATATATAAAAGTAAAATAAATTTAAAATTAATTTTCCTCATATAACCATTATAAATAAAGGGTTTTATAACCCTTACCTATATATTATAAAATAAACACTTTACATTTATATACTTTTATTGTACTTTATTCATATGGTTAAGTTAATAAATTTTAAGGAGGAAGATAAAATGGAAGAACAAACAATAAATTTAATAGGAAAGGCAATAGGGTTAGCAAGTTTATTTCCTTTCTACAGGTTAATACTAGAAGAACTTACAGGAGGTACGAGATAATGAAAAGTCTTTTAAGTAGAAGAGGGAAACTTACTAAAAAACAAAAAGATTGGATTTTAAACAGAGACGAAAGGATGTTAGAAATAAAAGAAAAAGTCAAACGAGAATTAAAAGAAATT
>TARA_R110000772_G_scaffold109924_1_pt1 | contig 23712 bp, 38 predicted proteins | sample TARA_R110000772 | Tara Oceans TARA_R110000772 (sample SAMEA4397948) | marine metagenome | biome: Polar Biome; feature: [SRF] surface water layer (ENVO:00010504); material: water (ENVO:00002006), including particulate matter (ENVO:01000060) such as... | depth 5 m | reverse complement strand
AGTTATAGTTTTACAGTTCCGACCGCTGACGTAACGTTGACGGGTGATTTATTAATTGTGGCCACAACACCAACGTATTCTTACCTAGCGGTTAACGGTACAATTACATTCAGTGGTGGACCGTGTCAGATTTTAGACGTAAAGGGTGACGTATTACCAGGTTCGTTACAGTTTTCAGGTCATTACAAAAAGGCTCCGATAGCTTGTTTTGAAACGGTGTCGGGTAGTGTTACAATAAATTCAATTTTTAACAAACAGTAGGGGTTCAACATGGCACAAGGTACAGGTACATTATTTAACGATTACGTTTTAAAATCACGTAAACAAACTTACGCAATCGGTGACAGTTACGCGTTGGCGTTTTTCTCAAACGCTATTAGTACTGTCGATTTCGATTCGGTTGATCCGATATTGGCCGACTTAACGGTGGTCAGTGGTGGTAATGTCGCGGCAAGTTATGCGCTTTCTAGTCCAACTTTCACACGTGCGGTTAACGTGATTAAATTTGACGTCACTGACATCGCTAAGATATTAAAAGACGCAGGTAATCCCGCTGATATTCGTGGCGTTGCTGTTTATAACATTACAAGTGTGAATAACGATTTAGTTCAGGCGCACGACTTGACCGCTGACGGTACGACAGCTATCGACATCGTTACTCAAGATTTTACATTTGCGTTCGGCGCTGCTGGCGTGAACGTAGCGACGGCGTAACAATTAAACCTCTTCGGGGGTTTTTTTATATTTATAGTTTGACACGCTCGTCAATATAGATTAGATTTAACACATCGAAACGAAACGAGGTGAACGAGATGAATAAATTTATGGGACGTTATTTTGTGGTTATGGTAGTGGTTGTCGTGTTACTGGCGTTGGGTGGTTGTAGCGATACCGAACGCGTTAAACCGTTAAGCGTTGAACAGAACCAACGAATCATTATGATGATAGGTATTACCGGTTATAAACGATTACACGCGGTTAAATGTTACGACGCGGTTGTCACGCGTGTTAATACCGGTAAATGGTCTGACGCTTATTGTGCTGGTGTTTATGGTCATTTGAGTATTGAGGCGATTAAATATGAGTGATTTAAAACGATACTTTGAATTACAAGACCGCATTAACGAGTTGACCGAAACAATACCTTTTCTTGAGAAAATTAAAGCGCTTGAGAAACAAGTTGTGACACTTGAAAAACAAGTTGTGACAGCGCGTAAATCGGCTAGCAAGCATAAAAGAGCTAACGACCAGTTACGCGCCAAGTATGATGTTAAAAAGGTTTCACGGTGCGATAAGGCGCGTGAACTGTTATTAGCAAGGGAATTAGGCGATACGTCGCTAAATTTAAAAGAAATAGCCGCTAAGTGTTTTCTAGGTTATTCAACTATTAAAAAATTAGCTCAAGGTGTTCGAGCAAATTTAAATGAGGTGAAGTGATGCTAGTACAATTAAAATGTTGTCCGTTTTGTGGGGAAGATAGACCAATTATAGCCACTCAAACGGAAGAAATAGAGTCAGGGTGTTATTATCATATACATAGTGTTCATTGTCCACGATGTGAAGCTGGTATTACTGGAGGGGATGACCAAGAAATGTTAATTAAAAGATGGAATACGCGGTTTGAACCAACACTTTTAAAGCGGATCCATTGTAAAGGTGTTGGTGATAATGAAGGGTTCTTCGAACTCTAAGACTTAATACAGTCGATACAATTACCGGTGGTCACATAGCGAAATGCTTTGTGGCCTTTTTTACATTCGTTACCCTCACGATACACTTTCAAACCATATAATTTGGCGTCAGTTTTACTTAATATCATGTCAGGGTTGTCGCGCATTAGTATAGTCGTTTCTGATGGTTCGAAACCTTTTACACTATTATATTCACATTCAACGCACGAACCGTCGTCGGTTTTTCTTAGTGTTAATTCCCCACAACCTTTACATTTAGTCGTACCAACATACGTCGATTTACCATCAATTTTAGCCTGTTGTTGCGGTCGATTAATGTTGTCGCAATAGTGACAATTCACATGACTGGTTAACGCAATATGACCGTGTTTTTTACAAGGTTCGTGTGATACTTGTAAGTCGTTTTTTTGCAGTTCAACGACAGCGTTTCGCACGTCGTTAACAAAATTTTCGTCGTCTATATTAGGTACGTGTTCGGGCCATTGTACGTTTTTATCGGGCGAATAATCCGCAAAATGACGGACTAACTCTATTTTGTATCGTTGGCACATCATGCAATTATCGCTTAATGTGAAGCGCAATGAACTACTTTTACATACGTTACAGGGAATTTTCGTCGTATAAAAACGGTGACGGGAACTTACAGCGACCGCTCGTTCGTTTGGGTGTTCGGCGAATTCCCCGCTTGGTAGTTTAAATAATTTCATTTTTTAGCTCTACGTTACATAATCTTGGAATTCCATTTTATAGCAATTTAACGATTATGTCCACAATAACCCGAACTTAAGGTGACTGAGGTTTTTTCGTGGGTTGCTGTCTGGGTTAATGGTGGCGCGGGTTTTGTCTTAAAATATGTTTACCTCGTTTTGTTTTCATACTCCCCTATATAAATCGTGTATATGCCTTATGTATATATGTACCCTTATTACATACTATCTATATATACATTACTATCATTATAATTACCTATTTAAAGGGTATAAGGGGTATTATACATAAAAGCGTTAAATATCAATGATTTATTCTAACTGTAAATTTACCCTGTTTGAAATATCGTTCGGGGTTGTGGCTGTCTGTGGCGTTGTGTGGCATTATTGACGATATTATCAATAACGGATAGAAATCATGATTGTGGAATTAGACGGACGGGAAGTTTCTTTGACCGATGAACAAGTTTCGTCGTTCGGTAAGTTGACAAAATTACAACGAGGCGTTGCACTCGCTAAACTTTCCAACGGGGATATCACCGAAGCGCATCGAAACGCCGGCGGGAAGTCGAACAACGAAACGCATCGCTATCGCTTGGCGTCGGAAATCCTGAAAAATCCTGACACAGCGTCGTTCGTTGATTCGTTCAAGTCGTTAGATGCGTCTAATATCGCCGCAATGGTACTTTCTAGGGACGAACTACTGCTTGACCTTACCGACATAGCCCGAACAACTTTGGACGACGTGGTGACGTTCTCAGAGCGTCCATTGATTGACATGGAAAATGGCATGACGGTGTTATCATCGACGATTCATATTCGTTCAATCGACGAAATATCACCAGGCGCACGAAAAGCGATTAAATCCGTTAAGCAAACAAAATACGGTTTAGAAGTTACCATGTACGATGGTTTAACAGCTCGTAAACAAATTAGTGAAATGTGCGGCTACGATGCACCGATTAAAACCGAATTGTCTGGCAAGGTACAAACGCAAGAAATACTCGACGAAGATATCGAACAGAAATTAAAAACGTTGGGCCTTGGTCGTTATCATAACCAGTTAGGTGGTAAAATTGTCACTAAGTAACGCGCAGTTATACGAGTCGTTAAAACGTAAAGCGATTACGAACGCTCAACAAACGATGATGGACTTTACACTCTACACAAAACAAGATTATGAAACGGGTTGGTTCAATGAATTAATTTGTGCCGAACTCGACCAATTCTTGTTAGACGTCGAAGCAGGTTTAGCGCCTCGTTTGATGATTTTCGCACCACCCAGGTCTGGTAAGTCCGAACTAGCCTCGCGTCGTTTTCCTGCATTTGTGAAAGCTAAAAAACCCGCGTGGAATATTATCGGTACGTCGTACGCTTCGCCGTTGGCCTACAAAATGTCACGCGATACACAGCGAATTATCAAGACGAAAGAATTCGGCGAGGTTTTCCCGAATTGTAATATCGGAACGTTAAAATCCGACGCTCGTACCGGTGTCGATGAATGGGAAACACTCGATTCGAACGGTGAAGTACAACCAGGTGCGTATCGTGCTGCGGGTGTTGGTGGTGGTATTACCGGTCAAGGTATGAATATTGGCATCATAGACGACCCCGCGAAAGATTATAAACAAGCGTCGTCACCAGCATATCAAGAAACTGTAATCGATTGGTATGATACAACGTTCTACACTCGACGCGACCCGAAACTTAACGGTATTATCATCATATTGACTCGCTGGCACAAAAACGATTTAGCCGGCCAGCTATTGCAACGAGCGGCCGAAGGTGGTGAACAATTTCGCGTCGTTAGTTTCCCGATGGAGTGGGATCGCGACGAACCTGAAACGCACACGCTCAACGATACGACTTACAAATTACGAGAAAAAGACGAAATATTGTTCCCCGAGCGTATGCCGAAAGCGTTCGTCGAACAATGTAAAGCGTCTGGCTCGTTAACCTGGAACGCATTGTATCAACAACGACCGACCGCGAAAGGTGGTTCACTTATTCGCTCCGAATGGTTTGGTGAATATTCAGTTTTACCCAAAATTAAATACTCTTACGTTATCGGCGACACTGCTCAGAAAATTAAAGAGCGAAACGATTTTAGCGTGTTCGAACATTGGGGGTTAGGCGAAGACGGTTACCTGTATTTAATCGACTTGATACGCGGTAAATGGGAAAGTGACGAGCTTAAAAAACGCTGTGTCGCGTTCTGGTCGAAGAGTAAAACGAACCAGGGCCAATCGTGTCGTAAGTTGATGATAGAAGACAAGGCGAGTGGTACGGGTTTGATTCAACAGATACAGAAAAGCGTTAAACCAAAGATTCCAGTATTGGCTATTCAACGTAATACTGATAAACTAACACGATTTATGGACGTTCAAGGTTACATCGAATCGGGTTATGTGAAGTTACCAACCGACGCACCGTGGTTAAACGATTTTCTAACAGAGTGTGAAGGTTTACAAAGTGATTTTAAAACGCACGACGACCAAATCGACCCGATGATTGACGCTATTGATCAAATGATGGACAAGAAACGTCCAAACCTTAAAGAGTATTTATAGAATGAAAGACTTTACGCATTACGGTTGGGTATTCGGTGTTGTACCTGTTTACGTTAATATGACAGATTTATATTGTCCTATCGTAACTGAACGACACTGGTTGGCTGTGCCGGTTTTTAAAATAATGAACACACTGTTTCAATCGTTCAATAATTTTATGTCAATGATTAACGTTGATTTTGAAGCACATTACACTATTCGATTAACGGGTGAAATATAATGACTGATATTGTACCAATCGCACCACCACAACTAACCAACCTCGACGGTTTAACCAATGTTATGACGGGCCTTGGTACAGAGAAGTCGAAACGCGCACATAACACGTGGCAATACGGAGCGCTGAACGATTACGCGACCCTCGACGCTGCATATCAAAGTAACTGGATAGCGCGTAAAATTTGTGACATACCAGCCGAAGACGCAACGCGTGAGTGGCGACGTGTAAAGTGTGACGGGGCCGAAGATATCGCAGCACTCGAACAACAATTACTAGTACCGAACATGGTACAAGAGGCCGCGACCTGGGCGAACTTGTACGGTGGTTCGGGTATTCTTATGATCACAAACCAAGACTTGACCAAACCGCTACGCGTCGACCGAATTAAAAAGGGTGAATTAAAACGTTTGTTGGTTCTCGACCGTTGGGACATGGCCAGCGCCGGTATCAATACGTGGGATATTTTAGCGCCAAACTATTTACAGCCCGAACATTTCAACGTGCGCGGCGGACAAATGCAGATACATCACTCACACTTTGCGATATTTAAAGGTGAACGCTTACCGTTACGCCAGCAAGCACAAACGCAAGGATGGGGTGATTCAAAGTTACGCAAGTGTATCGAAGACATCGCAGATATGGTTGCAGCGAAAGACGGTATCGCCGAGTTGATGCAAGAAGCTAATATCGATGTGGTCACTCGCGAAGGACTTACCGAAGAGTTATCAACGGACCAAGACGACGCGATAATCAAACGTTACGAATTGTTCAGTATGATGAAGTCTAATATACAAATGGCATTGCTTGACAGTGAAGAAAAACTCGACCGCATGACGTTAAACTTATCGGGCGTTGCACCGATTATCGAACAGTTTATGACGTGGATAAGTGGTGCGGCCGATATACCGGTCACCCGCATGTTCGGTACAAGCGCGAAGGGTATGAACGCGACCGGTGAAGGTGACGACCGTAATTACAACAATTCGATACGCGCCAGCCAGCGTAAAGATTTTGCCGCACCGATGCGAACGCTCGACGAAGTGTTAGTCCGTAGCGCGTTGGGTAATTTCCCGAGTAATTACGATTATGAGTGGAACCCGTTATCGTTACCAGATGGTTTACAAACGGCACAAGCTGAGAAACTTCGTTCGGACAAACATCAAATTTATTTAGACGCTGGCATTATTCAAAAGTCTCAAGTTATGCGTGAGTTACAAGCGAGTGAGGAATATCAATTCAAAGACGAAGACATCGAAGAGTTAGAAGGTTTAGAAGAGGGTAAAATGTTCGACGAACCAATCGACGACGAAAATGAAGAATCTTGAATACATAAAGTTACACGTTAAAACATGGCCAGTCGGCGCGACGGACGTTCGCGTTGACCCGGACGGTGAAATTTGTTTCTATCCCATGCCTTGTTGGGATTTTTACCCGCCTGGCGAACAATTCGACGGTAATGCTCAACACTTTAACCGTCACGACTGGGAACGTTACAAAACGAAAAACCGCACTAGAATCGTCATAGTGCGGGAAATTTTTAAACTACTTAAAGAACTTTTCTATGAATGAATTATTAAAACAACAATTAGCGACGAAACGTAAAGCGAAAGGCGTAAAACCTGACGTTCAAGCTGGTATATCGTATAACGCTGACTTACAACGTATCGTGCGACAAATTAATAAAGACGTTAAAGTCATTATGAAAAGCGCCGAACCTGGTTACGTGCGCGATTCGTGGGTCGATACGCTTGCGACCACAATTGCAAACGTTCGCGCGCGCTGGTCGAGTTCAGCGTTTCAAGCGTTCGCTAATCAAATCGCGACGAAATTTGTCACGACGAGCAATCGTACCAACGCGAGAAAAAACGAGACGGGTCTAGGAATTAACGTATACGGCGAATCGGCTGAATTACAAGATAATATTAAACTGTCAATCGCTAATAATGTGAGTTTAATCGAATCAATACCCGACCAATTTTTGACACAAGTCGAATCAATTGTCATGTCGAACGCTCGGGCCGGTGGTAGACCGTCGGTAATAGCGAAACAACTCGTTAAACAATTCGGTATAACTGAACGACGCGCCAAGATGATAGCGCGCGATCAAACGGCTAAACTTACCGGTGATTTAAACAGAATTAGACAAACCGCAGCGGGTTTTCCATATTTCAGGTGGATCGATAGTGGTGACGAACGAGTAAGGGATCGTCACGAATTCTTAACGGAACATGTGACGGCGTATGGTAAAGGTGTTTATCGTTGGGACAATCCCCCGTTAAGTTCAGAAGGCGTCCCGATTATTCCAGGCAGTGATTACCAGTGTCGATGTATTGCTCAACCGGTATCACAAGAAGAAGTCGACGCGAACATCAAAGCGGGTCGCGTCGTTAAAGGTGTGTTACGTTAACGCCTCGATTTGTTTAACGTTGTTTTCATATTCTTGTAGATGTTTGGCGGCGAGTTTGTCGTCTTCCATCTCGACGGCGGCTAAATATGCGGCGTAATGTTCGTCGCGCTTTCGTTCGTAAAATTCTTTCATCGTTTAATATTCCACTTTGATTAGAGATTTAACAGCTAGTGCGTGTTCGATTCGTGCACCTTCTGATTTTTCCCACCCGTCAAGCATTCTGATACGAGTCGCACAACGTAACATAGCTAGGCAAATATCCATGTATTGCGCTTGAGTCAATCCGTCAGGTAACGTCGCGGGATTTAATACCGTGTGACCGTTTAAAATCAGTCGATGTGACTCGGCGTTAAATGCTGGTCGGTTTAACGCGACGTGACCTGCCATAGGTCCAGCAATATAATAAACCTCCTTTACGACTGTTACATTATCGACAGGTCGTTCGCTAACGACGAACCAATCGTCCAATTTGTAAAACGCGTGAGGTTCGTTAAGTCCAACGAATGCGCCGTCGGTACGTTTAATTGCGAACCACTGATTAGATGTCGCACGGTGTTCCAAGATGTGAGTCGCATCGGGTTTCGCATCATCCCACGACAATTGTAACGGCATTGGTGTAGGTGTTGCACGTGGGTCGGTCGTTGCTGCTGCGTTCCAGTATTCTCTTGCTATTTTCGGATTGATATAGCACTTCCAACCACTCGACGTGTAATAGCTAACGTTACCATCGTCAAGTTTTAACCACTTATGCTCTAGGTTTTCATTGTGTCGTTGAGCGCCTTCGGGTTTATTATTCCAGTCTATCATTTTGCATTACCTTTCGTTTGTTGACATTACCGTCACTATATGACGAATATTAAAGGTTTGCAAGCGACTTATTAAATAAGTTATACTGTTTACAACATTTAAGAGGGTTTGACTTTGACCAAGCGATTAACAATCAGTGATACATTTGACTTTGCACCGTCGGCGCGTACTTATACCGATGAAGGTTTTTTATGTGTGTCAGGTAAAGCGGCCCGTACAGGCGTTTATAAATACTTAGCTCGCGAGTTAGAATTAACCGACCGCGGCCCTAATGAGATTGTGAACGTATTGCGTCACGCCGACGAAGTGTTTAACATCGATTCGTTATCTACATATAAGAACGTCGACGTAACGAACGATCACCCGTCAGACCTCGTCACAGCTACCACATATAAAAGCGTTAGTGTCGGTCATGTTATCGACGCTAAACAGTCAGGCGACTTCGTTGATATTAATATCATCGTAAAAGACGCCAAAGCTATTACCGACATTGAGTCGGGTAAATCACAACTTTCGCCAGGTTATAAAGCAACATACGTCGAAGAAAAGGGAACGTATGACGCAACCGGTGAAACTTACGAGTTCAAACAAACTGGAATTGATGTAAATCACGTCGCAATTGTTAAACGCGGTCGCGGTGGTGATCAAGTCCGAATCGACGACAACCTAGGAGTACCAACCATGATCAAAGTAATGCTTGATAGTGGTCTATCTCTTGAAGTTGCTGACGAAGCGAGTGCTACACTCGTGACGGACGCGTTTCAGGGAATGACCAGAAAAATTACTGACGCCGAGTCGAAAGCCGACAAAGCCGAAGCAGAAAAAGAAGACATGAAAGAAAAGTTAGACGAAGAGAAGAAAAAGTCTAGTGATTCGGCCATTTCTGAACGCGTTCAGCTAATCGCACAAACAATGGACCAAGCGCGTAAAATCGTTGGTGACTCGTTTACTTGTGATAGTGTGGACGTTCCGACAATTCAACGTGCAGCGTTAGCCGCTAAACGACCTACCGTCGATTGGGCCGCTAAATCTGACACATACGTTCAGACTGGTTACGAACTAGCGTTCGACGACGCAGAAATTGCGCCAGCCGATAACGCTGAACAACTTGCTAAGTTTTCACAAGACGCTGCCGGTGCTGAACAATCGAAAACCGAACCGAAGTTAACGCGTGATCAAGCGTATGCTTTAAAATTATCGAATAAATGGAAAGGTGAATAATATGGCTGTTTCAGGCGGTTACACTATTAATCATGCTGCGGCTCTCGCTGGTATGGTTGCGGACGGACAGTTATTAAACTCTGTCTCAAAACTTAACAAGTCAGCCTCGGTTTATATTCCGTGGGGTTCTGGTGTTGTATCTGACGGCGAAAACGGCGCGAAATTACCCGTACCAGGTTCAACGGCTGCACAGTTCAACGGTGTTGTAAAATACGAATTGAACCGCGCACATTCTGACGGTACAAGCGGCGCTATTCCTAAGTATGACATGACTGTTGTTACCGAGGGTGCTATCTGGGTTTATGTGCTTGACACTGTTGCAAAAGACGCTCCAGTTTACTTACGTGTCGGCGCGACTGACCCTGGTAAATTCTCTGGTATCGTTGGTAGTGGTGCGACTCTTGGTGTGCTTGCTGGCGCTAAATTCTTAACCGGCGGTGAAGCTGGTGACTTAGTTAAAATTTCACTTGGTTTAGGTGGTTAATATGAAAAACAAAATTTCGGTAACACTGGATAATGAATTCGCTCATCCAGCATGGTTACAAAATAAATTAGCAGGTGCGGTTAGCGTATCATTCGATCAAGCGTTACCAACGATGGACGACGGCATTTCGTTTTACATCTCGCAGTTAGCGCACCTCGAAAGTACGCTTTATAAAACACCTTACGCTGAAATCAATTACGCGGTGTTAGTACCGTTTATGAGCGATGTACCTGAATGGGCCGACGAATGGAATTACATTTCATACGACGGCGTTACGATGGGTAAATTCATCGGTGCAAGTGCTAAAGATTTACCACGTGTAACGGTTAGCGCTAAAAAATCAAGTGTCCCTATTGGTTACGCTGGTATCGGTTACGACTATTCGCTTGACGAAATGCGCAAATCTGCTCAAATGCGTATGCCAATCGACACGACTAAAGCTGAACTAGCTTTCCGTGGCGCTCAAGAACATCAACAAACCGTCGCTTATTTTGGTGATGCTGAACGCGGTATGACTGGTTTGTTCAACAACCCTAACTTGGCGTTGGATAGTTTTACGATCAACTTGTTTACTGCTACTGGCGCTGATGTTGTTGCAGAAGTTAATAACCTACTTACCACGGTTTGGACGAATTCTAAATCTATTCACTTACCTGATACGTTAGTTATCACACCTGATTTATACGCTTCGTGGACTTCGCGCCGTATGGATTCGGGAACAGATACGACTATCATGCAGTTTTTAATGTTGAACAACTTGTACACGTCACGCACTAAACAAGCGTTGTCAGTTGAACCACGTTATCAACTCGAAGCGGCTGAACTAGCGGCTAATGGTATTTCGAACGGTAATAAAGATCGCATGATGGCCTACGAGAAAAACGCTCGTAACTTGTCACTAGCGAACCCTTTACCGTTCCGTCCAACAGCGCCACAAATTAAAGGCTTAAATATCGCTGTTGATTGTGAATACAAAATGAGTGGCGTTGAATTCCGCTTCCCATTTTCAGGCGCATACCGCGACGCGTTGTAAATAGTTTTAACCATCGGTGACAATAGTAGTCTGGCCCGACTCGTCACTGGTGGTTAATTTTAACGGGGCCGAGGGCTAACCAATGTTTTTAAAAAATACAAATGCACGTTTAATTACTATTCGAACCGCTGAAAAAAGCTATAAAATTTTACCAGGTAATAACCCCGACACAGAAGTTCCGCGCGTTGATTGCGAGTCGGATTTTGTCAAGGCGTTAATTGCTAACGGTGATTTAATCGTCACGAGTGACGACGAACCCGAAGATGATAAAAGCGAATTCGACGGTATGTCAAAGGACGATTTAATTGCTTTATGTGAAGTTAAAGAAATTGAAGTAAGTTCGCGCGATACGGTTAAAACGTTAATTGCTAAACTAAGCGAATAGTTTTAACGTGCTATAAATTTTTAAACGGTCGCTTATGTGGCCGTTTTTCGTTAAAGAGGTTATCAATTATGGAAAACACAAGACCAAACATTATATTAACCCGAGGCGTCTATGTTGACATTTACGCGGCGTTAAATAATCAAATAGGTTTTCCCGCTGTAAGTGTGGGTACTCAACTATATTCACAGAATATTTCGTCAAACGTAGTTAGGTTATATTCCAAATCGACCACACCTGACAGCGAAGACGGTTATACGTTAATTAATACTTTCGAAACTGCTAAGAATGATATAGGTGACTTGGGCGCTTGGGCGCTTGGTCAAGGTATAATTAACGTGTCGGTGGTTTGATATGTGGAATATAATTAAAAATAAATGTGAGTCGTTTTATTATGTTGAGTCTACGCGGTTTGTTGATTTTACAACACAAGTTGGCGGAACTTTAGACGTGCTCGTACCTATATTACTTGGCGTCGGTGGCACTGACCCCGAAGGTTTGACCACTGGGTCAGGTTCGGTAATTACAGTTAATAAAACGGGTCCGTTTATGGTAAAACAAAATTTTCAGGTGTCTAGGGAAAGTAATCCTGGTAATACTGAATTTTTTTTCCAAGCTCAAGCGTCAGTTGACAATGGTATTACATGGGTTGCGCTGGGCAATTCAGCAAATAGAAGGATAACTAACACGTCGACTATTGACATTTTTTTTGATATTTCGCCGATATTTGCATTAGCTGGAACTAAATTTCGTAACGTCTTCGCTAAAAGCTCAGTAGGTGGGGACCCGAACAATCCAACAACAGGTGTCGCCGAGGGTGTGTTATTACACGCTAGACCCAGTTCGGCGTTAATCGCGGAAGGTGTTCAGGATTCGCCCAGCGCAATAGCCGTTGTGTATAAAGTTCAAGGATATAATTACATATGATAGAAATTACAGCGGAAATATTAGCGGCGTTTCGATTGTCACAACGAGCGTTTAGTAACGTTACGAAGTGGCCAGACGAAGCGTTGACCGAAGCGTTTTGCGACGCTTTCCCCGAATGCGGTGGTCGTGGTTGGGGCGCGTTCGAAGTCGATAATTGTCAAAACTTTAAACGTCGAGGCGTGTTTTATTACGCGGCTCATTGGTTAAGTGTGACATACACTGACGGTGGCGCTGCGAACCCTGACGATATTACGTCGGTGGCACGACTCAACGTTGCAAGTAAATCGGTTGGTGACGAGTCGATAACGTTCCGTGTGGGGTCTATTCAAAAGACCGAAGACGATTGGCTTAGTTTAACTAATTACGGTGTACAGTATTTGCGGTTACGTAAACGCGCCGCAATGGGTGCAAGAGCTTTATAAAATAAAACGCCCTTTGTCATTGCGACTCGGGGCGTTTATGTTAGTTATTTTTAAAGTTCGAAGAATCCGTTATTATCTCCGACACCTTCACAATGTACGCGTTCAAGTTCTTTGATTTCAGCTTTACGTTTGAGATTGTCAATTCTTTCGGCTGGTCCACAATTATCACATAAACTTGACGACGCTGGGTTCAAATGTTCGTTACCGCAATTTCGACAAGGTACGTGATGTCGTTTAGTTTTCATTAAAATTTCTTCCCGTTGTTCTTCGCGCGGTTGTCGACTTTGTGGTCGCTACGTTGCGTGTTATAAAGTAGTTTTTCGACCATCGCACCACCTAAGTCGAGTTGCATCGCGCCGGCAAGGTCCATAATTCGGATCATAGCGTCGGCTAGTTCAACTTCAATCATTTTACGGTGTGGTAAATGGTCGTCGAATAAATCTTTTCGCGCACCTTCCATCGCTTCACTTATTTCAGAATGAACCAGACAAAGTTTAGCCGGTACAACGAAAGGAGCATTAACGTCCACATTGTCCCACCACCCCGACTCGCGCGCTAAACCGTGACAAATTTCGACTAAACCGTTGGTCGCTTTACTTGCCGTTGTTTGTTGTTTTTCTAATATATCTTTATACATTTTTTATCTCGTTCAGTTTTAAAGTTCGTCTAGTTTAAATCGTATTGACGCGGTTGTCAAACATTTATCAGGGTACGTTTTAAGGTGTGTTAAGTCGTTGAATTTAAAACGATACCTCGAAACACTGTATCACCCCGATAGTTTTGACACTCTCCCGCGCCGCCGTGTTTCGTGTGCACCTCCTTTACTATTATCATTCTATATACAATATTATATTATTAGGGGTATAGAGGGTATTATATATAAAAAGGGTTAAAATCAATAAGTTACGTTACCTTAAAGTTTTACCCTGTTAAATTCTTTTAGGGGTTATTACCCACCACAACAATATGTGCTATTATTACGAAATGATAAAACCTAAAATCACAATACATAACGTTCAAGGCGCGAAGGATGCTATTCGAAAAGCACTCGACGAGTTTATGACGAATAAAGTTGTGACGGTTGGTATTCACGAGGACGCTGGCGAACATGAGTCGGACGATATAACAAACGCCGCGCTCGGTGCTGTTCACGAATTCGGTGCTGATATTAATCACCCAGGTGGTACGTCTTACGGTTTCGCAAGTAAAGCCGCCGCAGACCGAAACGAAGTAAGGTTTTTAAAAACAGGTAAAGGTTACGCCGAACTAGGTGTCACCAAAGCGCACGAAATAAATATACCGGCTCGACCGTGGTTAAACCCTGGTGTTAATTCGGGCAATTTAGAATATGTAAGAATAATTGAAAAAGCCGCAGCGAGTGGCGAACCGCTCGACATGGCGTTAAATAAAATCGGTGTTGTGGCCGTGGGACTCGTTCAAAAGTACATGACCGAATTACGCACACCACCGAACGCAGCGTCAACGATTAAAAAGAAGGGTTCATCAAATCCGTTAATCGACTCGGGTGCGTTACGACAAAGCGTCACGTACAAGATAACAACCAGCAAACCTACAGAGGGTTTATAAAATGTCGCTTATAATGAGTGGTCACATCGGGCCGGTTTTTAAATCAGGACCAGCGACACGAACGTCGTTTACCGGTGGCGGTTACGTTAATGGTATATGGGTCGATGGTACGAGCGTCACAACGCCTCACACCGTAACGGTTCAACCAGCAAGTGACCGAGAAATTGAAACGCTTGAAAAAGGTGGTGATCGAGTCACCGACGCTCGACGCATTTACGTCAACGACGGTTCACTCGCTGAAATTAAACAGGCTGATACGTGGACATTCGACGGGCAAGAATGGAAAGCTTATAAGATGGACAATCGTCCGTGGCGTAAATATTGTAAAATTATCGTCGCGAGGTTTGACGACCAATGAATAAATATATATTAGATAAGTTTAACGCGGGTTTAATCGCCGATTCGTGGGGAACTGTTTTCAGTGATCGAAACGTATTGACTAAATATGTCACCGACGAGCGATGGATCACAATTAATAACGCCGAAGGTCGAAAAGGTAATAAAGTAAAAATAAGTGCCTCGGGTGAAATACTCGCTGGTATGGGTGGTAAATTCAACGGCCAGAAAATTGACAAGATGGGCGAAAAAGAACCCGACAAAAACGAATCGTCAAGTAAATCGTCGAATACTGGCGTTAAAACAGGTGGTAAAAAATACAAGTCGCTTGGTCATAGTGAAGTGCAATCGTCTTTGTCAAATAAATTTAAGTCGGCACAAGTTAAATCGACGTTACCCAAAGAACAAACGACTAAAATATTCAACGTAATAAATAAATTAACCGACGAATATAATTTACAAAACGGTGACGACTCGCTTAAACAGATTAATTTTGGCGGTACGATGTATCATACCGCCAGCGGTAAAAAGAAAAATTTTGGTAAAGGTGTAGGCGGCGTGGTCGTTACTATGGGTGACGGTTCACAGGCTATAGCTATAAATGGGCGATACAACAAAAACGATCAAGTCGCTGGTGATTTTTATCAGTTGGGACATTCACCTAGAATCGACAGCGATAAATTAGGCGAATATGTGACGACTCACGAAGTAGGTCATTTAATATATTCACCTGGGCGCGGTGGTGTAAATAAACAACTTGACGCCGATATGACTCATTTTTTCAATTCGGGCGAGTTCAGAGAACATTCGAAGTTAGCAGGACAATACAAAGCGTTAAAAGGTACGCCAGAATATAGCGCCGTTATCAGTGGTTTAATGAGTGATTACGATAACGGTACTTTAACGGCGGCACAAGCTAACCAGAAAATGAGGGATCACAGTTCAAAAGTACAAACCGATTTTATGAACAATAATCCTAATTTCCTCGGTTTATACGCGACGACGAACAAAGTTGAGTTTGTGGCCGAAGCGTTCGCAGAATATAAACTAAGTAGCACACCTGGTAAATTTTCTAATATTATCGGTGGCATAATCGACAAACACTCAAAAAGGTGAATAAAATGGCAACAGGTGGAATATTAGCTCAAAGTGAATTAATCGAGTCTTTGTGGAACGTTAAGACTAAAGAACCTACGAAGATAAACACAGGTCGTTTAATGGAGAACGAATTCAAAGAATATACACAAGCGTTGGAGGAAATGAAAGATTCCGACGGCGTGAAAGTGAACTACTAACATGAACAGACTAGAAATATTTAACATACTTCGACCAATCGTCGCGAGTGTAACGGGCGTTAGTAATGTGATATTGACTGACCAAGTGTCGACGAAGGGTTCAAGCTTACCGTCGCCAAGTGGTGAGTACATTACTATTGAACCTAAACAGTCGGTTAATCAACGCGGTCAAGCTAACGTTTATCGCTCGAATAGTTTAACGGTACAGTCAGTCGACGTCGATGTACGCGCTCAGATAATCGTTGAGGCGTCTATTAACGTATTCCGTGGAGTTGATGCAATTAGTCGAGTTGAACGACTTTTGCAAGCTGACAAGCGCCCAGACGTTTTAAACGCGTTACGTGTTAATAAAATTGGTTGGCAACGAACAAGCGCGCCTAATAATTTAACGCGCTTACAATCGGGTAACCCTGAACAACGTTCGCAGCTTTACATTTATTTATATTACGAAACGACTAACCCGGTCACCATAAATAATATCGAATCGGCGTCATACGACGTTGAATATTATGTTAACTGTGTTGAGTAACTAGCTCACAGTGTTAAGCGGTGATATACTACAATTAATTTAAACAATGGGGAATTAACGCAATGTCATACAACATTGACAATATAACGCCGATCAATGTGAGGATTTCCCCACAGGGTTTAGGCTATGCTAACTTCGGTTCGGCGTGTGGTTTCGCACCCGAGGCCGAATTACCGGTGGGTTTTGATACTGACACTCGACGCGTTTACACGTCATTAAGTGATTTATCAGTCGATTTCGCAGATACGACCGAGACTTATAAAATGGCACGTTACTGGTTATCTGGTACGCCTCGAATGAGTTCGTTAACTATCTGGGGCGTTGATTCAACAGACGCAACGTGGGCGACCACATTGAACAAAGCGCGTAACGAATTTTGGTGGTTCTTCACCTTTGTGACCGCTGACGTGTACGCTATTAAAGCAGACGCCGAAGCAATTGCATCATGGTCGAACGACAACGAATCGTGGTTTCAAAATTGTCAAACTGGAGCTAATGCTACGGCTATTCGCACACCGGCGACAGTGGACGACATCGCGACGAACTTGACGAGTGCTGGTATTCGTTTCGCTGGTACGTTGGCACATGCGACCGACCCTTACGCGGGTATAAAACTATGTGTTCCGTTCGCTAAAGTAAATTATACGGCGACTAACTCGACAATCACCGGCGAAGGTAAAGTCCTTTCGGGTGTTGTGGGTGAAGATTTAACCGGTACAGCTTACGCAGCAATGAAACAAGCGACGAAGAAATGTCAATTTTACACCAAAGTCGAGAACAAAGGTTCTGTTGATGCTGGTCGTGTAATTAACACTTGGTCACATTCTAGTTACGGCGAATACATGGACGACGTGATCAACTTATCAGCGTTCACAAATGGCCTAGGTGTAGCACTGTATAACGCAGTTTTTAACCAAACGACTAAACTCGGTCAAGATCCCGAAGGTCAAGCGGTATTAATCGGCGAAGCTAAATCACTTTGTGAAACTTACATAGCAAACGGATATTTAGGACCGCGTTTTTACACCGACCCCGACGACGGTATTGAAAAGTTCACGGCCGGTTATGAAATATTAACGCAACCCGAAGATATTTTAAACCTGACCGATATTGACCGTGACGCACGTAAATCGTCACCGTTACGCATTCGCTTATTCCGCAAGGGCGCGATCCATTCTGCACCGGTAGACGTTGACGTTTACTAATAAGAGGTTTTAATCATGGCTTTACAAAATTTCGGTCCGGCTAATTCAGTATTTGTATTAAACGGGCGACTAATGACAGATTACGGCGAAGCAGCTTCGCCTTTCTCCGACTCGCCAATCGACGCGAAGTCACAATTACGTCGTGGTCAAGGTGGTCGGGCTGTTCGCCTAGACCGTAAAAACCCTGGTCGCGCGGTGAGTATTTATTTAAATCCTGGTTCGCCTGACAGCGCTTACGCTCAAGGTTTGTTTAATTCACAAGCTAATATAACAGCGTCGTGGACACAAATCGGGACACTCGAAGCGGCTGTCGGTACTGAGGGCGTTTGTGTAAATGACGCCGCGAGTAATCGCGCTGGTTCAAGTGTTAGTGACGATCAGTACAATTTCGAATTCAACGTATGGAACGCGTCGAAGGGTGGTGAATAACATGGAACAAATTCGGGCCATTACAGTAAGCGGCGTTAAATATAACGTCGCGCAAGCGTCAGCCGTTGAACAACAAAAATTAATGTTGTTGATAGGTGCTAAAATTGCGTTACATAGCGCTACCGGTAACATCGAACAAATTGACAAGAATTTATTAATCGGCACGTTCTTAACGTTACCCGAGGATATTTTCAATCAAGTGTCTAATATTGTGTTAAGTAAAGCAATGTTAGCTGGTGAGTCAACGCCAATCGACGTTAAGTCGTTTCAAGGTCAAATGATGGTTTATTTTGCGCTTGTCGCCGAAGCCGTGTGTTTTAACCTAAACGATTTTTTTACATGGCTCGACAGCGAAAACGACGCCCGTCGAGCGGTAAAAGTAAAGACGTAACGGATTGGTTTTTAATGGCCCCTTGTGTCGGTGTTGTGGGATTATGTCCACCTCTATGTACATTTAAGGAGCTTAACGACGGGACGTACTCGTTAGGTGACGTCGTTCGATTTCACATTGTTATCGATGAATTAATCGCAGCACATAAGTCACAATCGTAAAACCCCGTTAAGGGGTTTTTTGTTGGTTCGACTATGATTCAACTGAGTAACTTTTTAAATGTTTACTAGGGTACATGCCGTTGCGAGTTGTTTTAGCGTATGTAAAAAATTTACCATACGATTCGTTTTGACAATTACCGTTAGCTCTTTTCTCGAACAACTGTACAGCGGCCGGAACTCTTTTCGATTTTGGTAATAAAATTATATTATCTTCATTTTTAACAACAGCTTCGATACTAAAAAAACCATTGTTCAAATTCACTGCGATTACTTTGATTATTTCGTTTTTTAATTGGTTTGGTGTTTTCATTTTGTTTCTCGCTTTTTGTTTCGATGTGTTAAATCTAATCTATGTTGACGGTGTTGTCAACGTTTAATTATTAAATGATTTTATAAATTATGATATAGTACGAATATTATATAAATTAGGGTTGTTCGAATGTCGAATGTTATTTCAAGTCTGTTAGTCGGTATCGGTATCGAGTTCGACAAAAAGTCGGCCAAAGAAACCGAATCGGGTATCGACGGGATCAAGTCTAAAGCGTTACAACTCGGCGCGGTTGTCGCTGGCGCTTATGGTATTAAAAAACTCGCGACGGATTTCGCCGACTCGGCGGATATGCTCGGGAAATTTAGCGAAACGTTCGGCGGTACAGCTAACGAAATTCAAGCGCTTGGTTCGGCATTAACGACCGAAGGTGGCTCGCTTGAGTCGTTTATGGGTCAACTCGAATCGCTTGAACGAGCGCGCGCACGTATCAAAGTTGGCGATGTGGCGTTTTTCGCGCCGGCGGGTAAAGCTGGTTTAGATCCGAACGATGTGGCCAACGCTGAAAACGCCGCCGAAGCTTATCTCGGTTTAGCGAATTCTTTCGCAAAAATGAACCAACAAGAACGTATCAACGCCGCCGAAGCACTTGGACTCGACGCGTCAAGTATTCGCTTATTATCACAAGGTCGTGAGTCTGTTGATTTACTCGTTGAAAAATATAAAACAATTAGACCGTTAACTGACGAAATGACAGGGAGCGCGGCCGAGTTCAATCGTCAATGGGTCGAAATTAAAGCTAATGTGAGTAGTGTCACCGATACGATAGGGTTAGACCTTGTCGAAGCTATGAACGGACCGCTTGACCAGATTAACAACTGGATTGAAGCGAACAAAGAACTTGTCGATTCGAACGCCACAACTTTCACAGGTATCGCGAGTTTAATCGCTGGGTCTGGTTTGTTATTACAATTATCGGGAATTGCTTCGATTATACCTGGTATCGGCGCTGGTCTAGCTAATATATTGAAAATGGGCGGTCGAGGTGGTTTAGTGGGTGCAGCCGCCGCGACGGGTTATGCTACCGGTTCAGTCATTAGCGATAATTTATCAGACGAAACAAACAATTCAATCGGTAAACATATCGCTAGAGTCTTGGCGCTATTGGGTAATGACGACGCTAAAAAAGCGTATATGACCAATGAGAATGTTAATCAAATTACACCTTATTTAGAATCGAGTCCCACACTACTACAACCGAGACAAGAAACGCAACAATCGACCGTTGACAGTTCGGGAAGTAATTTATTTAATAAATCAGAAATGAAACAAACGATTAACGTTAACGCTAATTTTACGTTAGACGGTCAGGTTATAGACCGTAAAATTATGAAAGTGGTTGACGGTATGGCTCAAAACGCAATAGACGACATTTCATCGTCGACAGGGGGTTAACTTGTCATTAATTAATATATTTGTGGCCAAATCGCCAACGTTAAATAATATCGAATTCGACGCGGTGCTTGAAGATACTTTCGAAGCAAGTGTCGAATTGACCGGTTTTGAAATAGAACTCGGAGCGCGCGCAAGTGATCACCGTATTATCAAACCTTTTAAATGGTCGATAGTTGGTGCAGTAAGTAACACACCGTTACAAGCTGGTGTCACTGATTTCGCGGGAGGTTTATTAAGTAACTCACTTGACAGTGGTGTCGCGTCGACTGTTGCTGGTTTATCGGCTGGTTTCCTCGCTGGTAGTAGCGAAACACGTTCGAGTGCAGCACTTGACGCGCTGTTAACGTTAATGACAACGGGCGAACCTTTTGACGTTGACGCTGGTGACATACAATTAACTAATATGGTGATAGGTAATATTCGTCGAACTAAAGACGCGTCGAATGAAGGTGGTTTAATTTTCGAAGCTGAATTACAAGAATATCCCACATTACAAACAACGTTATCTAATAATCAACCAATAGCCTCGCAATTGAACCAAGACGACCCGAGCGCGTCGCAAGCTAGCGCGGTGAATAATCGCGGCGAGATTCGCGGTTTAACACCTTCACCGACGACGACCAGTCTCGTAAACGGAGTGATATCGTGATCACAATACCATTATTAAACGGAGCGTCTAACGCGCACCAAGTTTTTAGCGTTCAACTAGGTGATAATTTTTTACAGTTTACTGTTAATTTCGTGACGTTAACCGGACCTGCTTGGTCGGTTGACATATCGCTTGAAGGTGTGACGCTGATTAATGGTGCTATGCTCGAACCGAACGCGATAATAACTGACAACTATGAAACTGACATAGGTCGATTAATATTCACAGGTGAAGACGTCACACTTGATAATTTAGGCGTCGAAAATAAATTAGTGTGGATTGCTAACAATGAGTAGTTACACGAAACGCCAATGGGAATTAACCGTTGACGAAAAAATATTAATCGAAGCGACTAACGGTCGACAGTTTAAATGTACCTTTGAAATACTTCACGACTTCGGCGGTTCGACGAGTTATGCTGATATTGCTATTTATAATTTAAAAGCCGAAACAGCGAACAAAGTAAACTTAAAAGGTAAGTCGATGTCGTTTCGCGCTGGTTACGAAGATTCTATCGATACTATTTTCAGCGGTACGATTAAAAACGTACTTTACGAACGACAAGGGCCGACGACGATAACGCGTTTAATTTGTCGCGGTGGTAAACTTGTCGAAAATCAAAACCAGATAAACGAAACAGCGGGAAAGGACGTTCGAGTCACTGAGTTAATACGCGCTTGCGTGACTGCTATCGGCTATCCTATTGTGATGGACGACTCGCAGTTCGCCGACATTGAGCCTTACACGTATGGTTACCATTTAAGTGGCGACCCTAGAACGTACTTGGAAAAATTATCGAAAGCGCATCGATTTAATTACGTTATCGAAAATGACCGCATGATAGTTTTACGCGAAGGTTACACTCGACGAGGTGATACCCACATCGTTTCGCAGTTTACCGGAATGGAAGGTATTCCCGAAATAACCGAAATTGGTGTCGACGTTACGGTTCGTTTAAATCCTAAAATTCGCATCGGCGGTAAGTTTCGCATCGAGTCCAAGCTAGCCACGTTTAATTTTTCTAACTTGTATTTTGTGGACGTACCCGAAAGCGCGGGACAAGGTGATCACAAAATATTTAAACTGACGTACAGCGGTGATACGAAAGGCGACGCGTGGTCGACGAAAATAACAGGTTATAGAGAATTGACTCCGTCGACGTAATCGGTTAGAGTTGGTTTTGTCGAATAGTCCTAACATCTAAGTGACGGTAAGTGTGTAATTGACAGCTATTTGACAACCTCGGAAATTAGCGTAGCTTGGTAGCGCGCACCGTTTGGGACGGTGAGGTCAAAGGTTCAAATCCTTTATTTCCGACCAAATTTAATATTTCTCTCGCTGCCTTTTAACCCTCTTATCGAGGGTTTTTTTTTATGGTATACTTTAAATATGAATACATCGAGCCTCACAGAATACGCGAAACGCACTTTTTTCGAAATGATGAAAGACGTCGCAACCTCAATACCTGGACACGTATTAGCGTTCGACCCTAAAACGCAACTCGCACAAATTCAAATTGGTATAGTTCGAAAGGACGTTAACGGTGTAGAGTTTGAACCGTCACCGTTAATCGAGGTGTTGGTTAATTTCGTCGGTGGCGATTTCTCGGTCGAACATCAACTAGACGTCGGTAATGAGGGTTTTATATTATTTTCACAACGTTGTATTGACGGGTGGACGACAACGGGTGGTGTGGCCAATAATCCAATAATGCGCTTTCACGACATGAGTGACGCTGTTTTTTTCCCCGGTATACGTTCACAACCTAACGTCATTAGCGATTTTAAAAACGACGGCATACGATTAAGAAATAAAACGGGCGCTCATTACGTTTGGCTTAAAAACGACGGGACCATTGAATTGAAAAATGATGCCGGTAAAATGAACATTAGTGGAGATGGTGGTTTCACCGGTGAATTTACTAGTTTTGAAATAACTTCGTCAACGTTTACACATAACGGTGTTAATATAGGCGAAACACATACGCACGTCGGTAACTTGGGCGCAATCACGTCACCACCTACATAGAGATATAAAATGACTATTAAATTAAATACAACTATTAAAAATGCTAGACTTTCGTTAATTTCCGACGCCGCTGACGCCGGTACGACTGGCGCTAAATTAACAATATACTCGGGTACTCGACCAGCCACCGGAGGTACAGTTACCACGGCGTTGATTACGTTACCTATGCAAACAATAGGTTTTAACGCTCCTTCTGGTGGGGTTATGACAGCGAAAGCGATATCGGCGGTTAACATAGCGACAAGCGGTACAGCTAGTTGGTTTCGTTTAACTGATAGTTCAAACGCCTTCGTATGCGACGGGTCTGTTGCGACGAGTGGTTCTGACATGACAGTACCCACAACATCTTTCACGGCTGGCGTAACGTTAACAGTGACGTCGCTGGTATTAACTGACGCCAACTAATGGCTAAAGTGCAGTTTGGCGGTGAATTAGCACAATTCGGCGGTGAATTAGCACAATTCGGCGGTGAAAATAATTTAACGGCTAGTATCGCTAGTACGTTGAC